>MDTB01064702.1_pt1 | contig 42470 bp, 34 predicted proteins | sample 811161 | NCBI WGS metagenome assembly MDTB01 (sample SAMN05326650, study PRJNA326480) | marine metagenome | isolation source: seawater | place: Mediterranean Sea | collected 2009 | reverse complement strand
TGGAATAATACTCCAAGCAATCAAATCAGATAAGTGTGTTTTTTTCATTTTTTTAATACCTCTTAAAATGAAAATTTTTGATTCTGAAAATAATGAAATACCTGTGATTTCATTAAGAATATGACTACCATCATCTTCATCAAAAGAGTAAACTTTTTTTTGGATTTCTTTATTAAGAAATTTTCTTTTAATCTGGCTAATAAAAAAAGATTGCAAATAAGCATCATTCCCAATAACTACATAAACTGGTTTAACTTTCAATGATTTAATTTCTGAGATTATTTCTTTTATTGAAAAAATGCCTAATTTATCTGGCATAAAAAACTCCGATTATACCAATTATGAAACAATACAATGAGAATATCCAGAATTTATTTTTTATCACTATTTTATACAATGATTTCAATGCAATATAACCTGAACATGCAGATACAAAAAACCCAATAATTAATGGAAAAATACTTGAATTATCCATAGACATTAAATGTGGTATTTCTAAAATAGTTGCACCGATTATAATAGGTATAGCAAGGAAAAAAGATAATTTAAATGCTTCCTTTTTTTCAAGCCCTAAAAACATAGCAACTGAGATTGTCATCCCAGACCTTGAGATACCAGGGAAAATTGAAAATGCTTGAATTAATCCTACCATAAAAGTATTTTTCAAACTCAATGAATTCATTTTATGTTCCATAAATTTTGAACAAAATAAAATAAATCCAGTAAAAATTAAAAAATAGCTAGTAAAATATAAATTATTAAAAAAAGAAGTAAAGAAATCTTTAAAGAACACTCCTGCAATTGCCGCAGGTATGATACCAAAAAGAATATAAAATATATACTTCAAAGCTTCAATTTCAAAGCTGATTATTTGAGATAATAAGCTACTTAACTCCTTATTATAAAAAAATATTATCGAACATAAAGTTCCGAGATGTAATATTACTTCTAATGACGTCCCTGGTGACTCTATTTTTAAAAAATGTTGTATAAATACCAGATGGCCAGAACTTGAAACAGGTAAAAATTCAGTTAGTCCCTGTATAACTCCTAAAATTATTAAATCGATGTATCCCATTAATATTTTATTTCTTTAAAAAATGCAATCATTCTACCAGATTTTTTTTTATCTCTTCTATAACTTTCACATTTTGAATTTTCTAATGTACATACTGAAGATATTTTTATTTGATTACAATTAATACCTATTTCAATTAAGTCTGTTTTTATTTGTTCTCTAATATTTACCAAAAACTTACCATTTATAGTTTTAGTTTTACAATGACCATAAAAATACTTAGCAACATCATTTTCAACTTCATAACAGCAGGGTCCGATTGATGGTCCCAAGTATATACTTAAATTTAATATATCAGATTTTAGTTTTAAGAACTTATCTATCGCATTATTACAAATTTTATTTACGGTTCCCTTCCAACCGGAATGTATTAGCCCTCTAATTTTCATTTCTTTATCGTAAATATAAATTGGACAACAATCTGCAACAGATATACTTAAGACAATATTTTTATTTTTAGTAATTAACCCATCTATATTTTCATAAGAACCATATTTTTTAATAATTATGCAATTATTTGAATGAGATTGTACTGGAATACCCAAATTATTACTTTTTATATTCAGCTTATTTGCATAAAAGCAGATTCTCTCCTCGTGAGACATTCTTTTTATAAGACTATCTTTTTGTGTAAGAATTGCAAAAATATTTTCTCCAAATTGCTTTGAAAAATCAAAATATTTCAAGTTTTCCATATTAATAAATATAACAGAAAATATTATTCTTTATTACTAATGAATTTTTTGTTCCCTATGAAATATTTTATAGATTCTAACCTAGAAATAGCGTTTAAATAATAATAACTATCCAAATCAAATTTTGATATTTTATTCGAAAATATAGGGAAAGACTTTTGAGTTAGAGGATTGAAGCATTCCAGAATTTTCTGTTCGACATCAGTTTTATTTTTCAATAAAATATGTCTATTATTTTTATTGATAAAAATTTTATTTTTATCAATATCTAAGTCTTCAAAAATGAAATAATTTTTAAATCCACTATTTTTTATATTTTTTAATTGCCTGTAAGAAATACAAATATTGGAAGTAGGATATTCATTTTTTAACACTAAATAATAAATAAATAATTGTCGTGACATATCTCCATCTAAGTTATTCCATTTTACTTTTCCAGTTTTAAAATCCTGAATAAGAATCGTACTTTTATCTTGAGAAATATCAATTCGATCTATTTTCCCATTAAAATTTATATTACCTAAAATGGGGTGTATTAATTTAAAATTTTTAAAAACACCATTTTCACCAAATTTAACTTCAGAAAACTCATGGATTAAATTAGGTATTTTTTCGAGTTCCTCCTCTAAAACATTTAAAAATATAGTAGGAACAGACCAAAATAATTCTTCAATATTCAATTTATTATATGAATGTAAATTAGATATAAAATTATTTGAAATATCATTTAATAATTGTTTACCAAGCTGATGATTCTCTCTATTTATATTCCACCCATTTTTATTACCAAAGTCTTCTAAAAGTTTATGAATAAAATCTCCCTTATCCAAACTAACTGAAAAATCAGAATCAATTTCATTTATATTCCATATTCTTTTTAATAAATAAAAATATGGTTTTAAGAATAATTCATCTAACGATGTGGCTGAAAAGTTTAATTCCTTTTCTATAACTTTGGAATTATAAAGTTCTCCAAAATATTTACGAGGTATATCTTCATTTATGAATGCATTGTGTCTATTAATTACCCTATTAAGATATTCATTATCGCTTTCATTTATAATAATTTTATTAATTGTTGACTTCTCATTAATTAATAATGAATTAATTCTATTATCAACAATTAATTCAGATTTAAACTCATCAAGAAAAATTGTTGGCTCTAATTCCTCTTGAATTTCATTGTGTCTAGGATAAGATAAAAAAAGGTTTTCGTTATTTAAAATCCATGAATTGAAAATCTGCTTATTTGCATCCTCATGATAATTGTCATTTGTTATGATAAATGGATTAGGCTTTGTTTGAATAGGGAAAACATTTCTGTTTAATCCAAGGGCATATACATAATCATTTTTTAAATTTAAACTATCCATGATAGAAACAACTTCAACACCCCAATCTGACCTGGCCGATGTATATTCAATCCGAGTATGTAGATAAAGTATTTCTTGAATTAATTTCCTATCAGGTATTTTAAATTTAAAATTTTTATTTGTGGTGACAACTTCGAAAATTAATCTAAGAATCTTTTTAATTGCTAAATTATTTTCATTTTCTAATATTTCCCAATGAGTATTATTTAAGACTTTGGCAATTCTATTTAAAGTATATGTTTTAAAAGAAATAAGTTCATTTTTTAACTTGATTAGTGTTTGACAAATAGTTTTATGTTTAAACTTTTCAGTTAAAAAATCTAAGTCTGCAATTGTAAAGTGACGGAATCTATTTTTCCTTAATATTAAGTCTAATTTAAGAATTTCATTATTTTCATAATTCATAAATAGATTCGTTAAATTATTTAAAGATGAATCAAGCCAAACTTTTAAGTTTAACCAATTTACCTTATCATTCTCAAAAATATTTAATAATGCTATGATAGCTTTAACATATGTATTTTCACTAATTGGCTCAGACTTACGAATTGAAAGAGAGATACCTTCCCTTCTAAATAAACCTGTAATTAAAGGTAAATAATTTTCCATAGATGGAAGAATTATTGAAAATTTAAATAAGGAATTTTTATTATTCAATTTCTCTTTAATTGAATTAAGGACAAAATTAATTTCATCTTCTATTGTATGAAAAGAATACCAAAACAAATTATTATTAATTAATTTTTCATTTAAGACTGCAGAATCTACTTCTATATATTTATTTATTAAATTTACTCTCTGACAATTGCGGAATTTATTAAAAAAATCTAAATCACTTTTTTTTACTAAGGCAGGATCTTCAATAATTATATATTCAAACTGATTTAAATTTTTAAAATCATATATTTCTTTTGAAGATTTAAAACCTAAACTATCCATATTGTTTTGGTATTCTATGAATTCACTATAGATTTCACTTGAAATATTTTCATTTGTTTCTATATGAGAATCAAAGGCAATCCAAATTTGGTCAATTAATCCTGGTAATAAATTTAATTTTATTTTTTTATTCTTATTCTTAAATATTTTTTGAACTAAGTATCTTTTTATAAAATTTGATGCCTTTAAATTCAAATTAGTTGATAATTCTGATTTAAAATCAGAAAATGTTGTTATTTCAATATTAGGTTTTAATTTCTTTTGAAAAATTAATGAATTCCATAAATCTAATTTTCTCTTTTTACTTTGAACTATAATTTTAATTGATGATTTGTATTTTGGAATTTCAAATTTTAATTCTGACCTAAATGTTTTAATGAAATTAAAATTTGCTCCACCATTGAATGTAAAATTAATAAAAAAACTTGGATTAAAGTCAATTTCGTCTAAATAATCTTCATCGATATAATAAATCTGCCCCTTAGCTTTTATATTAAAACAATTATAAATTAAATGTAGATATGCCTGAATCTGATTTTTATGATAGTCACTTCCATCAGCTTTTAATCCAGTTTTATAATCTAAAATATACCATCTGCCATTATTATTGTAAAGAACATCAATAATACCAACTAATTGAATGATATGAGTATTTGAATTAGAAATTATAGTTCCAGAAACTTCTATTTCATTAAATTTATTATTTTGATCTAATATTAAAATTTCTTTTATAAATTTAAGTTCAGTTAATTTTTCAACTTCTTTTTCAATAGAAATATATTTAATTCGAGACTGGAAATCAATCGATTGATTTTTTATCCAATTATTAATTTTATCTTTAGATAATGGATATTGCAACCAATTTTTTTCTAAAATTTTATGTATTAGTGTACCTCTTTCAGCAGAACTAACAGTTTCTGTAATATTTTTATCATTATTACTTTTAAATAAATTTGTTATAGAAAAATAGTAATAAGACTTATTTGATATATTCTTTTTTCTTGGATTATATTCAATAATTTCATTTTTTACTCTTTTCTGAAGTGTGATTCTATTAGAAAAGTACTGAATATTAACTTGAGGACCATTTTTACAAACTATATTATCTTTTTTATTTATCAATAAATCATCTAAAGAATAAATATTCCTAAACCAATCTATGTATGATTTAGAGTTATGAAAGTCTAAACCAGAATTTCTCTTTAAATCATTTTCATAAATTTTCCCAGAGAGTATTACTCCAAATTTTGCTCTAGTAATTGCGACGTAAAGAAGCCTTTTATACTCTTCAAATAGCTCAATCTCCCGTTGATTTTTTAATTTTTGGGATAAACCATATCTTACCATATTCCACTGATTATCCCTAGGTGAAAATGCCATTTCGACATTCCTATTCCCATTATTATCAATTACAAAATCAATATCCATTTTTGAATTAGTTTTATCAAAAAATTTCTTTTGTAATTCAGGAATAACAACATAGGGAAAAGCGAGACCTTTAGCTTTATGAATTGACATTAACACAACCTTTGTGTTAGAAGAAATCTTGTAATTATTTTCAGAATTATTAGCTTTTATATTTTCCCTTAAAGTAGCTCTTATTTTTTCTAAACTATCTCCAGCCAGTGACCAATTATGAATAATCGAAATTATTTTCCTTAAATTACCCCAAACTTGCTCACCATTTGGTTCTGATAAAAAAGCTAATTCTCTAAATTTTGAATTAATTAATAATTCAATCAATCTATCTATTGGATTTGATTTTGAATTTTCTATCCAATCATTTACTTCATTAATAATTGGACTATTTGAAATAGATAACTTTTCATAAATCGATAACTCTTCTCTATTTGATATCATTGAATGTATTTCTGAATCTGTAAAAGAAAAAAATGGAGATTTTAGCAATCCACAAAAAGCAATATCATCTTTAGGGTTTAATATTACTGAAATTAACATCTCTATATCCATTATCTCTTGAGATTGAAAAAATGAAGAACTTGTTGCTATTTCAACTTTAATACCTAATTGGCTAAATGCTGCAGTATAATCCCCTATTGAAGGTTTAACGGCTCTCATTAATATTCCAATACAATTATTTGAAGGACTTTTAACTTTCCCTAACAATGATTGGACAAGCTTTGCAACATATAAGGGGTAGCTTAAATCTGATTCATGTTTTTTACTTTCATTTGATACATAAAATAATTCTAAAGAAACTGGGCTTGGAAAAGTTGTATAGGTCGATGGAAGATTATGATTTTCACTTTTTGAGGGAGAAATAGTTTTTTGGTAAATAGCTTTATAGGACTCTCTTTTATTTTTGAATTCACTGAAAATATTTTTAAAAATTGGATTAATACATTGGTCTATAAGTTTTTTAGTAGATCTAAAGTTCCAATTTAAGTCAATTGTCTGAAATTTTGAATTTACTTTTTTTAAGTCTGCAATTGCTTTATTAAATGTTGTAACATCAGCTTGATTAAACCTATAAATTGATTGTTTTTCATCTCCTACAATGAATAAACCCTTAGATTTCAATCTACCATTATCCTGAAAAACAGATTTAATAATTTGCCAATGGTAATGAGTCGTATCTTGAAATTCATCAACCATTATATGATGTAATTTTTGAGATAGTTTTTGTTTTATCTTCTCATTTTCTAATAAGAATTGATTACATTTATATAATAAATCTTTAAATGTTAGTACCCGTTGAACTTTCTTTTTTTCATTTACAAAATTAATCCAATCTTTAAAGATTGGTAATGTGAATTTAATAAGTTTAATGTGTTCAATTTCGAACTCAGTAATTAAAGAGTAAAAATCTTTAGGATTAATTTTTTCTAAATTTAGATTTATCTTTTTTAATAATTCATTAAACTCACTTTTATTACAGCCAGCTTTTTTCCACTGAGCATCACTACCGGATTTTCCTAATCTTTTTTTAAATTTACCATTTGTACCAATAAGTAATTTTAATAACTCATTTCTTATTATATTATTTTTTTCACTTTGGTTAGAATCTTTTATTTTTGAGGTAATTTCATAAAATGGAATCCATATATTAATAATTTCAACAGTCAGTTTAGATTCAATAATAATCTTAGAACATTTATATAAGTTTTCAATTAATCCGTTATAATTAATTGTTTTTTGATATTTATTAATCCAATTATTTAGGATTTCAACTTCATTTTTACTTGAAAATTCTATGTCTTTTTTTTCAATATGAATTTGATTTTCTATAACACCTTGAAAAAGAGTTTTAAGGTTTTCAGCACCAAAATTTTTAGCTAATTTTTTTTTATTTTCATAGCTTAAACTAGATAAAAAAGTTTGAAAACTTGTATTATAAAATATTTTGGACTCATAATCATCCATCATCTTTATACTTGAATCTATACCACTTTTTAGTGGATATTCTTTTAAAATTGACATGCAAAATGAGTCTATAGTAAGAATATTAGGAACTAATAATTGTCTTTTTAACCATTTAATATAGTCATTATTTGCACCTTTTAAATTATTGATTGAAATAGGAGAATCAATATTTTCATTTGTTAAAATTGAATTTAATATATCTAAAATTCTTGATTTTAATTCTGCAGTCGCTTTTTTTGTAAATGTAATCACTAAAATATTTGCAGGACCCAGCCAATTTTGTATACTCATATTTTGAGATTTTCTAGCAAAAGAGTCCAAAATTGCCATAAATCTCCAAGAAAGTGTATATGTTTTCCCTGCACCTGCACAGGCTCTGATAACTATATTTTCATTTAAATCATATGATTTATGATTAGACATTTATTATGTTTTTTTAAATTTTATTATTATTTCTACATTGCACATTTTACTGAATATTTACTGGCATAATATCTAAGGATATTAATAATTGGACGATTTTATCATTATAATAATTTATATTTCATCATAATTATTTAAATTGAAAATCATTACGACTAAAACTAATTATATAATGTAGAAGGTCTTTTCCATATTTTAAATTACAAGGAAATTATTATTAAAAATATGTATGGCCTGTTTGTAAAAAAAATTTGAATTTTATTTAGGCTTTAAAAGAGTAAAATAAAGAGATTAATCTTGATTTAATGCTAATATTTCACTTACGATACCAACAATATCTAATACATTAATTTCTCCACTTTGATCAAAATCAGCCATAAATTCTTCATTTGAATTTGGAATAGTAATATCCAAAATAAAATTGATTATTGTAATAACATCTATAATGTTTAAAAGGTAATCATTATTCACATCACCAAAAAGAATTGGGGACTCTAAGAATGCCGAAATCTCAAAGTCATCTAAAGCAGCTTCAACTAAAGAACCACCATTTCCATTATCTCCATCATAATATATATCCTGTGCAATAAATCTAAATTGGACCAAGGGTGATAAATCAAATTCAGGTAAGGATAAAATGAACTGTTTATTTATCCATTCATGTTCAGATTCTGATGTATTTTCCAATTCAGTCCAGCTAAATCCTCCATTATCTGTAACTTCTACAATCCATTTATCATTTCCTGGATTATCTCCCATATCATTATTAAACCATCGCCAGTAGCTCACAAATGCAACCTCATAGTCACTTAAATTATAAAATGGGGAATATAAGGTAGTAGAACCTCCATCGATATCATCATAACCCGGACTTAATTGTCCATTTGAATTTCCAGTCACAAAACAAGAACTACCAAATTCTGAGTGGTCGGTATATGGCTGAATAATAACTCCATTCAATTCTGTACCATTTGGTTCACCCCACTCCCAATTACCAGCGATAGCATCATCATCTCCGACATACCAATCTATTTGTTCCTCCTGTTCAAAAGATTGGTTAACAACACTGATTGGAGTCCCAATTAATATATTCAAAGAATAATGATATTCAATTTGCTCATCATCTTGTATTACTAAATTAATATTACCTAATGCTCCGTCAGCTGCATTTGGATTCACACTGAAATTAAAAATTTGATCTAAAATTATATCTTGTCGACTATTTAAAGAATTTAAATTTACTGATTCTGTACTTACAATTATTTCCCATGAAGGCTCAATAGTTAATATTATATCTCCTATTGAATTAGACAACCCTTTATTTGATATATTTAAATCAACTGAATATGAGCTACCAACCTCATATGGACCTTCGTTTAATTGAGCATTGAATTTATACATGGGACCAGCAGCAGTTGCTACAAATTTATTTGGGTGTAAATTTTCTTCTGCTAATGGGATAATTCTATCTGTTTGAGGCCAAAATCCATCCATAAAGGAACCAATTTCAGGAGTGTAAGCAATTACTCCATGTTCTCCATACATCCAATCACAGGCTTCACCATTCACAGGGTATAATAGCTCTGGCCCAGTTCCAATTTCATAGCCGTTAAATTGCGTCATTTCTTGTCCATACTCAATAAAAACTTCATAATCTTCTTCTGGTGGAATCAAATTATAATCCCATCCAAATGGATAAATTAAAATATTACTATAACTATGATAATTTAGCGCTATTTTAAAATCGTGACTCTCAACTAGGTTCTTAATTGCGACAGTCTCTGGTTCTGAAAATGGACTATTACCTCTGTAAGTTTGGTCGCATCCATTTGAACTTGACCCTTCATTATCATGCCCCCATTGGAATCCATAATTCCTATTTAAGTCTACTCCATCCCACGAATCATCATTATTATTAATAGCACATGTTTCAAGAACATTTTTCCTTTGTAGTCCGCCGCCATTGGGTGCATATGATTGATTGTATATCAATCCATCGGGATTAACAGCTGGTACAAAATACAATTCTCTATTATTTACTAAATTTTGAATTCCCATATCAGTTGAATAATTTTCACATAAATAATTCATAAAATATAGTAAATTCATATAGCTCATTGGTTCCCGCGAATGATGAAGTCCTGTGTAAAGAACCTCGGGCTCACCTTCTTCTAAATTTGGATTATCACTAACACGAACCATCCAAATATCTCTTCCCTCTAATGATTGACCAATAGAGATTTTTTCTGAGATTATGTCTGAGCATTCAGAGCTAAGTTCATCAATAAATTCTATAATTTCATCAAAAGTAAAGTATCCACCCATTGAACCATTTTCAAAATCTCTTCCTGGGTTTATCTCTAATCTAGAAGCATAAAATTCTTCTAAATCATGATGTTCAATAGTGAATTCAATCTTAAGATCTTTTAGTAGTTGAATTCGGTTTTGAGGAGTTACCAATTCTATCTGATTTTCACTGAAATTAATACTATGATCAAGATCAAAACCATTTTGAATTAATAATGAAGTTTTATTCTGAGTAATCTCCTGTATTATTACCAATGAATATTTTTCAATTCCAAATATTACACTGAAACTAAAAATTATAATTAAAAATGTATTTCGCATCAACTTAAATCCCTAATTAAACAAGTATATTTATTGAATAAATTACGAATTGTCATACACAAATTATAAAATTTGTTAGAATAAATATTTTTTTTGAAAAATTATTTAAAAAAATGTATCTAACAATGTCAAACGTTTCAGTATTGTAGAAAAGAGTTGTAAAATATAGCTAATAAATATAGGTACATTATCATTTTTTAGGATAAGTCTAATGAAACGATTTAATAAAGATAATATATATCTTAAATTAATTTTTATTTTCAGTACTCTTGGAATTCTTACAACTATTCATCTTTACATAATGAATGAAAGAGGATTTGACCAAGGTTGCTTCGGATTTGAAACAACACAACAGCTAGAAGATACTTTTGATTGTGAGTCTGTAATTGATGAAGGTTTAACAATTTTTGGAATGTCTAATATCTTTTGGGGATTTAGTTTTTACTTAACAATCACGATTTTGGGATTAATCCCTTCTCTTACAAATAATAGACAAAAATTTAAATATTATAAATATAGATCTTATTTAATTTTTATTGGATTTTGTTATTCTATTTTTCTTGCATACCAGCAATATTTCATATTAAATGAATATTGTGCTTTATGTCTTTTATCAGGATTAATAAGTACAATTTTATTTATACTATCAATTTTAAATAAAAATAATTTGAAAAATCAACAAAATGTCAGACCACTAAAAAATTTCTATATTTCAATTTTATTTATTTTATTAATAATTGCTGGCTTAGATATCTATTATTTTAATTTCATCAATAAAAAGAAAATACCAAATTTAGATTCAAATTCATTAGTTAAAAAAAATAAACCAGAAAAGATTGAGTGTAAATTTAATAAAGATAAGCTTTTTGTCAAAAATTATATTGATTTAATATCTGATATAGATATAAAATTTGGCAACCAAAATTCAAACAATATCATTATAGAAATCTTTGATCCAAACTGTAAACACTGTAAAAGTTTACATGAAGAAATGAATAATATAATTTCTTCCTATCAAGATGATGCATATATTATAATCAAACCTAATCCTTTATGGAATAAATCATTACAGCAAATTCAGGCACTTTTCATTTCTGCTGAATATGGAAAATTTAAAGAAATGTTAGATGAACAGTTTAAAAGGCAAAAACCAGGAAAAGGTTTAAATTTAGAAGAAATTAAGGAAATTGCTACTTTAATTGGTTTAGATTCAGAAGTTATTATTAAGAGAATAAAAAGAGCTGATTTTCTAAATCACATTATTCAAGAAAATAAAAAACTAAAAGAATTAGGTATTAATAGTGCACCGACATTATTATTAAATGGAAAGACTATTTCTTCTAGAAGTCGGAATGTTGCTTGCATAGGTGAGTTAATTAGGGACTAAAACTTCCATTATTGAGTTATATATTTTCCTTCGTGCTTGATAAATACCTTTTTTCTCACGGTTTGGATAAACTCTATTAGTAAGTAATATTATAATAATATTTTTTTCTTTATCAGCCCAAACAGACGTACCTGTAAACCCTAAATGCCCAAATGAATTCTTACTAAAATAATCACCTGCTGAACTTTTATCATTTAGAGTAGGAGTGTCAAATCCAATTGCTCTGTCAGTATTTAATGGAGTATTTTGTTTTGTTGTAAATTCTTTAATAATTAATTTTTCATAATACCTTTTTCCTAACCAAGTGCCTTCATTTAATAACATTTGGAAATAATTTCCAATATCTTCTGCTGTTGAAAATACTCCAGCATGAGGAGCTATTCCACCAAGAATATAAGCATTTTCATCATGGACTACTCCCTGAATCATTTTTTTCCTAAATCTATTATCAATTTCTGTTGGAACAATTTTTTTATATAATCTCATATCAGGATTATACATCGTACTTTTCATTTCAAATGAATTAAAAACATACTTTTTAGATAGCTCTTCCAAATTATAATTTTGTACTTTTTCAATGATTGCACCTAACAATATGATTCCTAGGTCGCTATATTTAGTATATTCTCCAGGATTATAAATCAATTTTTTTTGAATTATATCATTTATAATTTCATGTTTAGATTTTATTGGATTTTCTAAAAAATATTCAAAATAAGGTTCAATTCCTGAAGAATGTGTTAACAAATGTTTAATTGTAACTTTATCTTTTTGAGGTCCTGCAAAATGAGGAAAAAAATGTTTAACTTTTTGATTCAATGCAATTTTTTTTTGAGAGACCAATTTCATTACAATTGGTGTAGTAGAGATAACTTTAGTGAGAGAAGCAATATCATAAATTGACTTAGTATTTACAGGAGGTGATTTATTTTCGTATGTATAATTACCAAATCCATTATTTAATAAAATATTTCCATCTTTTACTACAAATAACTGAGCAGAAGGAAAGACCTTTTCAAAAATCAAATTCTCAACAATATTACTAATAGGACTTAAATCATAATCTGAGTTTTTACCAAATCCATATTTCCTTTTTGCTTTATAAATTCCAGTTCCCTTTAATAATTTTTCATCTAAATTGATCGGTAATTTCCCTCTAATCGGAATCCTACCCCAAATAGCATTTGCCATGGCTTTTAAGCTAATTGAACCATATCCATATGCACATAAATAAGTTGATATATGATCATAACTCGGTAAATAGGGACTACCAAAACTTGCTAATATATAAGAAATATTATTTTCATCTAGTTTTTTTAAAAACTCATTATGAGTCAAATCTATCGTAGCTTCTCCTTTATCCATTCTAATTCTTACTAATGCACTTACTAAAATTGGACTAGAATTTGATTTCATGTCATTAATAATATTATCAATTTGATATGATTTTAACTTTTGATTTATTAATACTTCTTTTACGTTTCCATGAGTGTAATTAATATCATTAATGAAAGTTTTTAATTTATCTTTGATACCATCATCAGTAGAAATTATCACGTGAATTAGCTCCTCTATTTTTTCAGGTAATAATGGAATGAGATTATCATCATCTTTAACCAATGTAATGGATTCATTGGCAATTTTTTGAGCAATATTCATATTTTCAGGTAAACCAACTGAACTTTCTACTACTTCCCAACTAGGAATTCTATTTTCAAATATACCCAGTTCCTCTTTTGTACTCAATATTTTTTTTACAGAATGATTAATTCTACTCTCTGTAAGCCGTCCATTTTTAATTGCCATTTCAATAGTTTCAATAGTTTTATCTACATCAACAGGAAGTAATAATATATCTGCACCAGCTTCAATTGCTAAAACTGCAGATTCACCTGCCCAAGCTGATTCTGTTAATCCTCCCATTTCCATACCATCTGTAATTACTAACCCTTTAAATCCCCATTCATTTTTCAAAATTCCAGTTGAGATACGCCACGAATGAGAGGCTGGGTTTCTATTTGAATCTAATCCTGGGACTGAAATATGCGCTGTCATTATAGATCCAACATTACTTTCTACAGCCTTTTTAAACGGTGATAATTCATTTTTTTCTAGAATTTCTCTAGTCCCTTCAATTGTTGGTAGAGAAGTGTGACTATCTGTCGCTGTATTTCCATGTCCGGGGAAATGTTTTGCACAAGCAATTCTACCACCATCTTGAATACCGGCAATAAACTGAATGCCGTATTCAGAAACAATTTTAGGTGAATCACTATAGGCTCTAAAATTTATTATTGGATTTTTTGGATTATTATTAATATCTAAGACTGGTCCTAAAATTATATGAACTCCTAAGGCAGTTGCTTCGTTTGCAGTAATAAAACCAGCATCATATGCAAATTGTGGATTATTCGTAGCTGCAAAAGCCATATTTGTAGGAAAAAGGGTAGAATTTCCTAACCATTGACCAGCTCCTCTCTCGTAATCAGCAGAAATGAGAAGTGGATACTTAGCCCAATTTTGGAACATTTTATTATTATAAAAAGTACCATGTACGCTACCTCCAAATGTAATTAATCCTCCAATACCGTCTTTTTTAATCCATTTTTTTAATTTTTCCTTATACCAACTCTTTGAATTATAAAAGTCTCCTCTAACTCGGACCATAATCATTTGTGCTATTTTTTCTCTCAATGTCAATGAATCTAAATCTGGAATTTTATTTCCTGAACCTGTAGAAACGATTAATATAAATATAAGGATAATTTTATTCAATATAATGTCTTTCTACTCTATCAGATAAGTTTACTAGAAACTCATATGGTATTTTATTATAATTCTTTGAAATATTTTCCAATACAAGCTCATCTTGCCCCCATATCGTAGCATATTCATTCAATTCAATATTTGAACCGGTAATATCAACCGCCGTTAAATCCATAGAAATTTTTCCTCTTATCGGATGTAAATTATGTTTTATTTGTATTTTGCCATGATTACCAAAAAAAGATCCAATACCATCGGCATACCCACCTTGAAAAATACCAATCTTCTCATTTTTTTGAGTTTGGTATTTTCTATTATATCCTATGTATTCACCAGCACTTTTATTTATTTTTTTGATTAGTGGTAATTTAAATTTCATAACTGGTTTTAAATTTGGATTTAATTTACCTAAAGGAGAAATCCCATAAATGGATAATCCTGGTCTTACTGTATTAAAATATGAATTTCTATTTTGTAAAATAGCTGAAGAATTTGCCATATGAATATATTTAAAATTAATTTTTTTTTTCTTTAATCTATCTAAAAAAGAGCTAAATCTATTAATTTGTAGATTTGTATAATCTTGATTATCTTCATTCGCAGATGAGAAATGAGACCAGCATCCAATTAAATTTACAGAGTTATTTTTAATATAATGTATTACTTTAATTGATTCTTTTAAATCTAATCCAAGCCTACCCATTCCAGTATCTATTTTAATTTGAAATTTTACTTTAAATCCATTACTAAGGATACTTTTTAGTTGCTTTATTTCATCTAAAGAATGAATAGTTGGTATTATATTCTTTTTAGATAATAATTTAGTATTCAGTAAGTTTGTTTTTCCTAAAATAAAAATTGGCTTATCAATTTTAAACCTAATTAACTCTTCTGCCTCATTTTCAGTTGCGACACAGAATCCATTAATTATATCTAAATTATTTAAAAATTGTGCAGTTTTTTCAACACCATGACCATATGCATTAGCTTTTAAAACAGGAAATATCATAGAGTTTCCAACTATGGACTTTATATATGTACAATTATGAGATAGATTTTTTAAGTTGATTTCCGCAATTGGATTAGCCATTTTTTTTGGTCTTTAATACAATATCATGAAGTGAAAGAGGGATTTCATGTAGTTCTGCTGCAATTAATGATGCACCATATGCCGGTGATAGCTGAGATAGTGCCCAAGTAATAGATTTAAAATCAAACTGTAATGCTTTTATAATATTTCGTCTGAAAAATTGATTTCCTAGTAAGCCTCCATTACCATAAAGAATCACTTCATTATCATCTAAATTCATTAACTCTTTTAATTGTATTAAATATTCTGCCGCTTCCCTTGTAGCTTCTAAAATAATACCTAATGCTAAGTCATTTTCATTTTCGGCAAGGAAGCAAACGTCTTCTGCTAATGAAGCAATTTTCTTAACCTTGTCCTCAGAATTTATTATTGATTTTATTCCATGATCTACACTAATATCTTTTACTTTTTTTGATAGAATTTTGGATAATTCCATACTTTCATAATCTGAAATCTCAGCAGACTCATTAAGTGATAATTGCCATAATAATTGCTCTCCAATCCAATAACCACTTCCTTTATCTACACCATGACCATGTCCTGCGGTTCTATAAACTCTTCCTTGAATATCCTTTCCATAACAGATAATTCCAGTTCCAATAGAAAGCATTATACCACAATTTGTTGGACATAAGATTTTAAATGCAGCCTCGGCATCACTACTAATTATTGTTTTTTTTGTCAATCTTTCTTTATCTAAATATTTAAATAACATTTCGCGACCTTCATCAGAACTTGCTCCTGCTAATCCTAGACCAATTGCAGAAATATCATCTAATGAAATCTTTGAATTAAGACATAATTCTTTAATTAAAGCTACTATTACAGTGGGGACTCCTTCAGGATTAATAGCTAAATTAGTTCCAACTTGAGAACTAACACCTAAAGTATTTCCATGAGAATCTAATATAACACCTAGCGTATTAGAAGCACCACCATCTATACCAATGATATATTTATTCAATTATATTCTGAACCTTTTATTTGATAATCCAAATGAAACTAAGATAAATAATACTCCTGAAATAAATGAAAATAATCCACCAGTAAAACTACCACTATTTTGAAATGTTATGTCATGGGCTCCTGATATCAAACTTGTAACTGGTATTAATTCTAGAAATGAAATTAATTCATCTGGGAAAAATTGTAATGGAATAAAACAACCAAAACCAAAACCTAATAGGATAAAACACACCATAGAAAAAGTTATTTGCCAGTATTTATTAGAAGTTATAATTGCTAGTAATGCTCCTAAACCAGTATAAAATATAATAGCAGGGAATGATTGTATAAATAACCTGATTATTAAATTAAATTTAAAAAATTCATTATTTAATAATGATGTTAATAAAATTGATATTATCCACTGTATGACTGACATCAATATTGACCAAGTTAAAATACCAATTAATATTTGCCTATTAGTTATCGGCATACTGCATAATGGTTCAATCTGTCTTTTACCAATTAGAAGATTATTTATACCATCTAAAGTTAAAAAAAAACCAATTAAGGCTGACACGAAGATCCAAATTCCAGGAGAAATCCAATACATATACTTCATGCCATTAAATGTTTTAATGACTGAATAAAATGGAAAACCAATCACAATATAAATTACAATTGGCAAAAGAATTGAAATCATTAGCAGTGGAAATAAAGAAGGTTTAATTCTTAACCACTCTCTCTTCATCAATATCGATATCACTATTCTAGCCCACCTTCAGTTAAACCTAAAAATAGGTCATTAAGAGTACAACCAGAGGAATCAAATTCTTCAATTTCTGATTCCAATGCTAATTTTAAGACATTAAAAAAATGTCTTTTCTCTCTAGAATAAAATTCAAAATCTTTTCCCCTTAAACTTGGACGCACTACCTTGGGGTTTTCTTTAATATTTTCTAAAAAATCCTTGGGTGGCCGGTCTTTAAAAGTAATTTTATATCGACTTAACCCTTGAGTGGTTTCAATTAGTTTATCAATGGTTCCATCCATTTTAATGTTACCGTTATATAAAATAGCTATTCTATTTGCATATCTCTCACCTTCCTGAAGATTTTGAGTTGTAAAAACAATTGTTTTTTTATCTTTCATACCTTCAAGAATCTCCCAGATTTTTTTCCTCATCCTTAGGTCTAAACCTGTAGTCGGTTCATCCAATAAAATAACATCAGGATTATGTACAATGGCTCTTAAAAAACATGCAACTCTCAAATGACCATAACTAAGTTCTGTAGGTAGCATTTTAAGATATTTTATATAGTCTAATTCTTTAGAAAGTTCAAAAATACGATTTTTAATATTTTCAGGATTCATACCTTGTAATTCTGCGTAAAGAGATATGTTATTAAAAATATCTATTTCATTATCTAAATTTGTAATTTGAGGCATATAACCAGTTATTGCTCTTGTTTCCTCACCTCTAGTTTTAATATTTACCCCATGAATATATGCTGAGCCTGCATCAGTTTCAATTAATCCAACCAGTAATTTTAATAAAGTAGTTTTACCTGAACCATTTTTCCCAACTATTACAAAACGAGTTCCTTTTTCAACCCCAAAGGATAAATCTGCTAAAACTGCTTTTCCACCAAATTTTTTTGCAATTGACTTTAAAGTTATTGAAGCTTCCATAAGTTCCTAATTATTAATTTAATGGGCATCAAACCAATGATCACCGATTCCAACATCTACTTTTAATGGCACATCTAATTTTAATGCACCTTCCATTTCTTTTACAATTATTTCTTCAAGTATTCCACCTTCTTCTGGAGGGAATTCAAATATTAATTCGTCATGTACTTGAAGAATCATTTTAGAATTCATCTGATGTTCTTCTAAGCACTGATGGATATTAATCATAGCAATTTTAATTAATTCTGCGGCAGTACCCTGAATTGGCATATTTGTAATCACTCTAGACTCTGCTTGTACTTGCTGTCTATTACCCGAATTTAGAAACCTAGTTTTTCTTTTTCTACCGTGAATAGTTTGAACATATCCATTAATTTTTGCATTTTCTAGTAAAGAATCAATATAATTTTTAATTCCAGGATAAGTATAAAAGTAATTATCGATAAGTTTTCTAGCCTCTGGGATTGAAATACCTAATTCCTGTGATATTCTAAATGGACCTGCTCCATACATAATTCCAAAATTGACAACTTTTGCGGTTCGCCTCTGATTATCTGTAATATTATCAACAGGTACCTTAAAGACAAGAGATGCTGTACGCGAATGAATATCCTCATTATTTTGAAATGCTGTAATTAAGGCTTTTTCTCCTGATAAATGAGCCATAATCCTTAATTCAATTTGTGAATAATCAGCTGACATAAGTTTCCATTTAGACTTCTGAGGTTTTATTGCTTTTCTTACTTCTCTTCCAAGTCTTGTTCTAATTGGAATATTTTGAAAATTAGGATTTGTTGAGGATAAACGACCAGTTGCTGCAATAGTTTGGTTCCAACTAGTATGAACTCTGCCGGTTCTCTTATTTACATATCCTGGTAATGCATCTACATAAGTAGATTTTAATTTTTTATATTGTCTATAATCTAAAATTTTTTCAGGTAATGGATGATAATTCTTAAGAATTTCTAATACATTAACATCTGTACTTCTTTTTCGAATTTGTTTTAACTCTAATTCATCAAATAAAATTTCAGAAAGTTGCTTTGGTGAATTAATATTGAAATTTTTACCTGCAATTAAATAAATATCCTTAATTGTCTTTTCTAATTTTTGTTCTAAATCAACAGATAAATTTTGAAGGAATTCACAGTCAAGGTAAACACCATTTTTTTCCATTTCAACTAAAACAGGAATCAATGGAATATCAATTTTATTATAATAATCTTCTAAATTTTCTTCTTCAATTAACTTTCTAAATTTATTAAATAATTGAAAGGTAATGTCTGCATCTTCAGATGCATATAATGCAGATTTATGAACGGAAACCTTATCCATTGTAATTTGATTTTTTCCTTCACCAATCAACTCAGTTATTGACATCATTGAATAACCTAAATATTGTTTAGATATAAAATCTAATTTGTATTCATGAATTGCAGGATTAATCAGATGAGCTGCAATCATTGTATCAAAGCCTATACCTTTTATTGTAAATCCCGCTTTTTCTAAGACAATAATGTCATATTTAATATTTTGACCTATTTTAATTATTTCTTTATTGTGTAAAATAGGATTTAATAGATTAATTACTTCATTTAACTTTAATAATTTATCTTTTTCTAGTCCTAAGATTGGAATGTAAAATCCCTTATTTTTTTCAAAGGAAATTGAAATACCTACCAAATCAGCATCATGTGGATTTATTGAAGTAGTCTCTGTATCTAATGCAATAATATTTGATTTTTGTAAATTTTTACAAAGCTGTTTTAAATCTTTGATAGATTTTATCAATTCATATTTTTTTGTATTCTTAGTTTTATTATTTTCACTTTTTTCATTTATTAAAATCCCATCTAATTGTTTTTTTAATGAAAAAAGTTCATAGGTTTGCAATAACTCTAATAATTTTGGACTATTAGCAGGTTTTCTTTTAAAATCTTCTATTTTAAATTCAACAGATACTTCATTATCAATTGTAACAAGTTTTAATGAAGTTTTATAATAATTTTTTGCTTTGATAAGTCCACTTGATACACGTTTATTTTTTATATTCTCTGCATTATCAATTACACTATGAATATTATTATATTCATTTAATAATTTTTGAGCAGTTTTATGACCAACACCATCTACACCTGGAATATTATCTGAAGTATCTCCCATTAAAGCTAAAAAATCAATAATCTTATTTGGTCTAACTCCCCATTTTTCGATAACTCTATTTTCATCATAAATAATAGTTGGTTTAAATCTATTACCCGGAGTGTACAAGAAAGTGCTTTCATTTATAAGTTGCATTAAATCTTTATCACCAGAAACAATATATGTATCTAAAGAATGTTTTAATGCTTTTTTTGAAATTGTACCGATAATATCATCTGCCTCATAACCAGGTTTCCTTAAAATTGGTATATTTGCAGCATATAGAAAATCTAAAATAGGTTGTATCTGCTCAACAAGTTCTTCAGGCATTTTCTCTCTTGTTGCCTTATAGTCTTTAAATAATTTATGACGAAAGGTTGGCTCTTTACTGTCTAAAATAACTGCAAAATATTCAGGATTCTCTTCTTTTAATAATTTAAGTATTGAATTAAAAAATCCATAAATAGCAGATGTATGTCTTCCATCGGCAGTCATTAATGGATTTCTTATCAATGCAAAATGAGCACGATATATCAGAGCCATACCGTCTATTAAATATAATTTTTTCTTTGAATTATTATTGGCCAAAGATTAAGTAAATGTTTATTGTAATGAGATTAAAACTAAAGGACTCTAAAATTAACATCAAAAAAATGTTAATCTTTTATAATTCGAATTAGTTTTCCATTCTTATACAACTTTTTTCTGTCAATTTTACCAGAAGTAGTATAAGAGTATTGAATACCTTCTAAATTACCAAAATTATAATTTTGTTTAAATTTACTTTTTCCATTTTTATACCATCCAGTTTGTTCGCCTTGCATTAAGCCATACCGATAATTCAGTACCATTTTTTTTGTTCCATTACTATACCAATATTCCTGCTCTCCATTTAATGAGCTATTTTCATAATTTAACTCAGAAATTTTTTGAGGATTATCAGTATTTAACTCATTATAATAATCTACAAGTTTAACTAATGTCATATGTAATTTATTACCTTTGTAGGTTAACTCTCTTTTTTTTGCACCATTTGGGTAGTATTCCATTTGCTGTTCCAATGAAACATCAGAGCATCCTGTTAAAAATAATAATATAGTAAATAAAAATATATAAATTTTAGATATAGTCACAGTTTTAAATAAAAATTCTATGTTTAAATTTATTTATATATACATTGATAGACCAACGTCTCATTTAATTTAATTATCTTTTTTCAACATGGTCTTAAAAATCTTAGATGCATCTTTAGGATTGTCTTCAAAATACTCTTTTACTCTGTCTCCCATTTCTTTGGCAGCTTCTTTTGCAGGACTTGAATGGTTACTTTCATTTGGAATCATTTGTTTTGCTAATTTATTAACTTTATCTTCATTATTAACTGATAATTGGATTTCTTCCTGTTTAGCTATATCTTTAACTACTTCTATATTCTCAACTTCTTCAATCTTTTCAATATTCTCATAGTCCTCAAAGTTGCTAGAACTACTGATATTGTTATTTTTATATGGAAATTTATCGCTAGAAATAATTACAATTAATATTCCTAGTAATACATTCAGAAATAAAAATACAAGTAAATATATCATTTATTTCGTTATTAGTGAAATTTCTAATTCTATATCATCCAATATCATTCTATCTCCTAAATCCTCAAAAAATCTACCAGACCCATATTTTATTCCCCAACGAGTTCTGTCAAATTTCATAGTTATTTTTGATGAAAATTTATCCTCACTCTGACTAATACTTCCTTCAAAATTAACAGGATTTGTAATTCCTTTAATTGTTAAATCACCAAAATATTTATATCTTCCATTATTAATTTTATTAGAACTATTAATTGTAATTGTTGAAGTAGGGAAACTATCGACATTAAAAAAATCTTCATTTTTTAAATGTCTTGTAAGGTTTTCTCTTGATTTCTTTTTTTTAATACTAGTATTTTTTATCGAATTCATATCAATCTCAACAGATCCAGAAGTTACATGAAATCCTTTAGTATTAATTACACCACTTTTTATATCTATTGTTCCACTATGTGATTTTGTTACTTTTTTACCGGTCCATTTGATTTTACTTTCTACTATATCTATTTCAGATACTTTTTCTGGAAGATCGGGTAGTTTTTCAGTCTTATCTGTAGAAACTTGAGATAATTTCTCTGTTGATTTTGAAGAGCATCCTAGTGACAATACAAGCAAAAATAAAACTATGTAAATTTGTTTTATCATAAAACTCCTATCATATTAATGTGTAATTTAAGTTTTTGGGTTACTAAAATTAAAAATTAACTTAAGTAAATAATAAACTTTTTAAATAATTAATAAAAAAACTTATCCAGCTAAAGGTTAAACATATAAGACTAAATATAAATGCTAGAGTTCTAGGTTTGATATTTAAGTCTCTTTGATTTTTCAACCTGATAATAAAATGTATTAGTCTGAAGAAAACAAATCCCCATGCAAGATAGATATCTATTCGACCATAAATATTTAAATTTATTTGAAGTAAGCATATCAAATAAAATAATACAGGTAATTCAAACATATTTTGAAATTGATATCTGGCTGACCATAAATGATCAGGAAATTCACCTTCATTCAACCTAAATTGGCTGTATTTAATTTCTTTTATTTTTAAATACTTAGAAGCTAAAAATAACAATCTATAAGTTGAGAAAATATTTAAAAATGCCATTATGGAAATAGGTACCACTAGCTCCATTCATTACTCCTATGAATAATTATCAAATTTTCTTAAACATATTTTTCTTTAATACCACAGAACTTGTTAATACTCCCGAAGCTAAAGCTCCAGCCAGTCCAACTGTTAATATATCCTGACCAGTTAAATATAAATTTTTTATTGGAGTTTTTGGCTTTAGCCATTTTTGACTAAACCTTTCAGGATTATGATCAATCCCATATAATTCACCGTACTCATAATTTGCTAAATTCTTTGTAGAAAGTGGTGTAGATAGCTCATAAAATGATATCTTATTTCTTAAATGCGGACAGTACCTATACACCTCTTCAATAATTCGATTACTCAGTTTTTCTTTATAAACTTCATAATCATCTCCTCTTTTTCTCCAAGGTTCTTCTGACCACTTTTTGTAATGCTTGAAACTTGATGGTACAATTACTTCCATTGTTGCCTTGTTAGGGTGATTTTTATCCCATTCTGGATCTTTTGAAGATGCAAATGACATGTATAAAAGAGGGAAAGTACTGTTTTGATTTAATCTAAATTTTTTAACGTTATTATCATGCTTGTATGAGGGATAAACCCATAAATTAGTATCTTCTATTCCTAAACTTTTAGCACTCTGATCAAAGCCAATGTATAAACAGGCATGGCCAGATGAGGGCTTAACTTTTATCAAATTATTTTTATAATTATTAATATTTTTTTCTTCTCTTAGAAACTTACCCAATGTATTAGCTACTCCAGCGCTACTAATAACATTATCTGCCCTAATTCTGCGACCTGACTCCAAAATAACGCCTTTAGCAATAACACCATTTTCAACCCAAATTTTATCTACAGAACAACTTTTTATTACCTCTCCTCCATTTCCAATTATCACAGGTACGATTGTCTCTGCAATCATCCTAGAGCCACCGATAGGATAATTAGCACCATCAAAATAATGATTTACAATCATACAATGCATAACAAAGCTACTCTCATTAGGTGGTAGACCATAATCGCCCCACTGTCCAGTTAATACTCCAATAAGTTTAGTATTTGATGTTATTTTAGAAAGTGCATCAAAGGTTGTCATATTAGAATATTTCAAAAAGTTTTTCGTTAAATAACCTCTAAAAAATACTTCTGATATCCCTGACAAAGTTTTTGCTGAAAAATATTTTATACATGTTTTATTTACTTTACTTACCAGCTCAATATATTTGTCAATATCAGATGTATTTTCAGGGAAGTATTCCTTCATTTTTTCAATAAATTTTGTTTTTGGTGCAATAAAGTCATAGCTTTTATCAGGGAAAATCATACGATCATAATTTTCATTCATTTTTTGCCATTTAAGATTATTATTTGAAATTTTATCAAATACTTTTCTTGGAAATGATTTTTTATTATGTACAGAACCAACATAATGTATTCCAACATCCCATTCAAAGCCTTTTCTCTTGAACGTATGAGTATATCCACCAATCTTAAAATGTTTTTCAAGGATAAGAACCCTCTTACCCTCCATTGATAGAAGAGCTCCACAACATAAACCTGAAATTCCAGACCCAATGATGATTATATCGTATTTCTTTTGCATTTAATATTATTTTTTAAAATTTAGATAATAAATATAAAATTATTAGCTTTACTATTAAAAAATTTGAATTAAAATCTTAATTTATAATTACCTAAGTAACTAATTAAAATCAACTTTTTATTATGAAGTAAATGAATAATGTGAAGAAAACTTTCAATCAATTTTATTAAGAAAGTTTCTTTGTATTTATATAATTAACTTATTAAAAAAGATAGTTTATAAAACACTATAAAAATTATTATTTTAACTTATTTATCAATTTGATAAATATTTATTTTAACTCTACGACTTTTATATCTAAATGTTTAAAAAATGTATGCTAAATTTATAGTATAAAAAACTCGCTTTAAAATTTAAATTACTTATAAATAGGATTTTTTTAATGAAAAACTTGACAATTATACTTATATTCATATTTAAAATAACACTGATTTTTGGAGTAAATTCAGAGCTTCCAAATATTAAATTGAAAGACTTGAATAAGAAAAAAGTCAATATGACTAGTTTATCTGATAATGGACCAATTGCAATTAACTTCTGGAACTTAGCTTGTGAACCATGTAAAAAAGAAATGAAGTTTCTAAATAAATTTCATAATAAATATAAAGAAAAAAAATTTCAGGTCTTTTCTGTAAATATGGATACTCCTCGCAGTATGTCTAAGGTTAAATCATATATCAAATCTGCAGGATTTGACTTTACTGTTTTATCTGACGCTCGTTCAGAATCATTTAGAAAATTAGGAGGTAAAGCTATGCCATTATTATTACTTGTTAATAAAGATGGAAGTATTTTTAAAAGGCATACCGGTTACAATCCTGGTGATGAAATTTCATTGGAGAAAGAAATAAAAGAATTAATTGTTCATAATTTTCCAGAAACAAAATTTAAATTAGAAAAAATAGAAAATAAATAGTGAAGAAAATATTACTACTTTCTTTAGGTTTAATTTTTTCACAAACCCTTATTAATTTTTCTCTTGAGTCTAAATTTGGAGATGGAATCAGTATTAAGAATTCTGGAAGTACTGAAGATTCCTATAATTATTTTGAAAATTTATTAGATGTAAACATACAATTTAATTCTGGTGTATCACTTTGGTCACAATTAGAGTATAGTGATCCTCCTATTTTTGGTATGTATAAAAATGGACTAAATAAGTTTTACTTTGAATTTTCAAAAGATTTAATTGATGTTAAAGTTGGTGATATTTATACTCTTTACGGAAATGGACTTGGTTTAAATTTAGTTTTAGATCAAAATGTAGATTTGGATAATAGTATTACAGGTCTAGAATTAATTTACTATTACACAGAACAATTAAGACTTTTCTCTTTAATTGGGAAAGGACAATATAATTTTAGATCTAATCCTGCAATGATAAATTCAGATAGACAGCTATACAATACTCTTTTTAGTGGTGGATTTGAATATGGAACTAACAATTTTGGAACTTTAAACGGATATTTTTTAAATCAAACTTCTGAAATAAGCAAAGATATGATGGTTCTCTACAATAATGAACACCTTGATACTAGAATTGGAAAAGAATTTTACCTCAGAGTTCCCTATGAAGATTTTCGAGATGATACATTAACATCAGTTATCAAAAATTTCTCTTGGTTCTATATTCATGATTACTTTGATTTTACAGTTGAATATTCTCATAACAACTATACTAAATTACTAGGTGAAAATGAATTAGGTTACAAAATATACAGTTCAATTTCTGCTTATTTAGGTGGTTTTGGAATCACTTATGAATATAAAGACTACAATGAACCATACTTCATTCAATCAATTAGTGGGGCACCAACAGTATACCAAGAATCAACTTCTATTTTAGCATCACGATACACTCATTCAATTAATTTTGGGGATGAAATTGGTCATCAACTAGAAATTCAAAAATCTTTAAATGATAATCTTAACTGGATGATAAATATATCTCAAGCTAATACACATGTTGGTCTCTATTATAATACAATTTCTGATACTACGATTACAAAACAATATAAACACTCCAATCCAATATCATTAATATTTATGAATTTAACTGATGAAAGTATAGCATTTAAACCGTTCAGGCAAATCAATACAGAAATTTCTGGATATGGTTTAGGCGAACAATTATATTTCCAAATAGGCTTAAACCAATTAGATGAGGTATACAAGTATCACAACACGATAATAAGAGACTTTGATACTAATTCATTAGATCAACTTATATCTAGTGTTAACTTAGAAATTGATAGTATTCGTCTAATTGAATTAGGAATAATTAATAGCCAATACCAAGACAACTTAGATGAAATCAACTTTATTTACCAACAGTACTATGAAGCATGTTATCTCTGGGGATATTGCAATGGATTAACACCAAATGAATATGCTGCAGATACTTTTATTAGTGAATATAATATAACTTATCAAGATAGTTTAGATATTTTAGAGTCTAATCATCTGGAAAATTATACATTAAGAGAAGAAGAACTAGAAACAGAGTTATTAAATTATAGACGCGACCAGTTATACGAAAAAAAATATAGTTATGAGAAACAAAATATCTTCACATTACCAACTCGGTTTTCATGGAAATTTAAAAACGGTGCTTCAATATCAAGCTATTATGAGTATCAATGGCGTAATGTTGAGATGAATCATGACTATAATTTAGTGGATAATACTAATGATAAAAGGAGCACTAATATTGAAAAATATAATAATCAGTATTTTTCTCTAACATACAGGTCTCCATCTAAGTGGTCAATAACCTATTTTTACGATAGTGAATCTCATGTAAAAAAATTAAATAATGTATCTTGGTCTGAAGAATTTAATAAATGGATTGGTACAGACTTTTCTTTTGATATAAATTCAAACAGTCAACTTTCGGTTTTTCATGGCAGTCAAAAAGGTGGAAGGGTTTGTGCAAATGGTATTTGTGCAGATCAGCCTGGATTTAAAGACGGCTTTAAATTGACATATAGAACCTTTTTCTAGTTTATTTTGTTACAATTTATTTCTTAGAAATAAATTAAAAAGTTAACTAATATTAATTTAAATTAAATGTTTTAAAAAATAATTTGTGAGGAGAGAAGTAATGAAAAAAATAATTTTAAATCTATCTATAATTTTTTCTTTTATTCATACGCAAACTTATGATACAGGCGATATTATGTCTTCGTCACATCAAAATCAATCATTTGATGTGTGTTATGGTGATTATAATTCAACATTCTCGTTTTCAGATTTAAATGGTGCTTCAAATTCAGATGGAAAGTATTGGATTTCATTTATTGATATGGCTGCTACCTGGTGAGGTCCTTGCTACAGCGACATCGGTTCGATGGACAACTATGCAGATTATTGGACAGATCCAGTCAATGGTAATGATGATAATAATAATGGTCTAATAGATGAATCTGTTAAGTTTATTGTAGCTTTAGCTGATATCGGTCAGCCATATTCATGTAGCCAATGGGGTAACCAAGGCATTAATGGAATTCCTGTAATTATTGAAGATACAGGGACAATTTTTAATTGGCTTCATGATGATTATAATGCCTATCCAACATATGCAGTTTTAGATCATGAAATGAGAGTAGCAGATAAGCCATGGCCATACGGTTCTACAAATAATTTAATCCAAACCTTATACGAAAATTGTGAAAATGCAGGTTTATGTGGTGCTGCTGACTCTGATGAAGATGGACTATCTGGAATTGATGATAACTGTCCAAGTGATTATAATCCAGACCAAACTGATATAGATAGTGACGGAATTGGTGATGTTTGTGATGATTGTCTAAATTCTGAAGGAGATTTAAATAGTGATGGTCTTATTAATATTACAGATATTGTTTCAACTGTTAATATTGTTTTAAATGGTGGAATGAGTTCTTCACAATATTTAGATTGTGAGAAGTTAAATGCAGACTTTAACAGTGATGGAATAATAAATATTTTAGATATTATACAAATTGTTAACATCATATTAGGTAATTCACCGCAAAATTGTCATTGTTCAGGTCAAGGGTATGATTTAGAAAAATCTGAGGGTATAGCTAAAGTTTCATTCATAACTGACGGTAATGATTTAAAAATTGAAATAAATGGAACGCATGCATTTAGTGGTATTCAATTTGGTTTGAAATCAGAAAATATTGAAATATCTATCCTAGATAATAGTCATATTAAAATCGAATCTAATTTTAACAATGGTACTAATAACATAATTGCTTATTCATTATTAAATCAACCTTTTGATAGTAAAAAGGCTATATTTACATTAACTAACGGCCTAAATTTAAACCCAAAAGATATTTCAATAATTGTTGGAGATACACATGGATTTGAAATGAAATTAGTCAAGTCAAATGAAGTTTCAGTATTTCAAAATGGTCCACATATATTTGAATTAAATAGTGTTTATCCAAATCCATTTAATCCAACAACAGAAATCAGCTTTTCTATTCCTGTAGAAGGCCATATAACATTAATTGCATATAATACTAACGGACAGCAGGTTGATATAATTTTTGATGGTTATCAAGAATTAGGTCTACATTCATATTCGTGGAATGCAGGAAGATTACCCTCAGGTATATATTATATTAAACTTTCGGATGGTATAAATAAACAGTTCGAAAAAGCAATACTCTTAAAGTAAAGGAAAATTATGTTTAAAAAAAATCTTATATTTCTTATAATCTCATCATTTATATTCCCTGCTATTTATAGTGTTGGTGATATTGTAAGTTTATCTCACCAAAATCAACCATTTGACGTATGCTATGGAGAACATCCCGAGGATAATTTAAAGTTAGTTCATTTTAATGGAGCAGAAAATGGTGGAGTTTATAAGGTTATGTTGATTGATATTTCTGCAACATGGTGTGGACCTTGCGTTCAGTTTATACCTGATTTTGATGCAATTGATAACAATTGGGCTGATAATGATGGTGTTGAAATATTTAATGCGCTTGGTGATATGAACCAGCCTTATTCCTGTACTCAATGGGGTAATATGGGTATTCCAAATATTCCAATGATTGCTCATGATGCACAAAATAATATTTTCAGTTGGTTTAATACAGGTAATGCTATTCCAAGTACCGTCTTTATCGATCATGAAATGAGAGTACATTACATGTCAAATCAGGTATCGTATAGTCAAGCAAATAATATAATACAAAGTATGCTTGATAATTGTACAATGTGTGGTAACCCAGATTATGATAATGACTTTGTTCTTAATGAAGAAGATAATTGTCCCAATGACTTCAATCCAAATCAAGAAGATCAAGATATGGATCAAATTGGAGATACGTGTGATGATTGCCACAACCTATCTGGTGATCCAAATGATGATATGTTTGTGACTGTTACCGATATTATTTTAGTAGTTTCAATGATTTCAAATGGTGGCTATGACTCTCCTTCACATACTGAGTGTCAAAAGTCTGATGGTAATTTTAATAATGATTCAGTAATAAATGTTTTAGATATCATTCAAATGATAAATATTATTTTAGGAAACACAGTGTCAACTAATTCTCTATCGACAGAAGGTATAGCTAACATTGATATCTCAAACTATAATAACAAATTAACCTTAACATTTTCGAGTAAAGAAGATATTTTAGGTATTCAAATTAAATCTAATTTGAATACTTCATCTGCTAAGCTAATAGATAATTCAGAAAAAGAATTTATCACAAATAATAATATGATTTTATCATATTCACTAAATAATAGTCCATTTAAAAATAATTTTAAAATTGAAATTGATAATCCAGATAGATCAGAAGTTAGTGACTTTGATTTTATAATCAGTGATAAAGGAGGTAATTCTATGAATTTAGTTTTTTCTGAAAATGGAAATATTTATTCTGAAAGTGATTTTAAATTTGAGTTAGGAAATACTTATCCCAATCCTTTTAATCCAACTACTGATATTAACTTTTCTCTACCAATGGATGGAAATGTTTCTTTAGATGCATACAATCTTCAGGGTCAAAAGATTGAAAATATTTTCAGTGGTTATCAAATTAAGGGTAGTCATAATTATACATGGGATGCATCTCATTTGACAAGTGGTATATATTATATTAAATTAGTTTCTGGAGTTCATCAGGCGACGACTCGAACAATTTTAATGAAATAATTAATTTTTTTGCAAATAAAAAAGGCAGATTTTTCTGCCTTTTTTTTTATATAAATTTAAAAATATGGAAAAAATAAAAATAATTGGTTCAGGGCTAACAGGACCCCTGATTTCTATTTTATTAGCACAGAGAGGCTTTGAAATAGAGTTATATGAAAAAAGAGTAGATCCTCGCCAAGAAAAACTGTCTGCTGGTAGATCAATAAATCTAGCATTATCTGAGCGGGGTATTCAAGCATTGAAAAAAGCTAAAGTATTTGATAGAATTGAACCAATATTAATACCAATGAAAGGACGAATGATTCACCATAAAAATGGTGATTTAGATTTCCAGTCATACAGTATAAATAAAAATGATTATATAAATTCAGTATCAAGAGCAAAACTAAATAAAGTTCTAATGAGTGAGGCTGAAGAACGTGGAAATGTAAAGATACACTTTAACCACGAACTCATAGAGATAACTGAAAATGATTTAATATTTTCTAACGGTAATATTATTCCTAATGATAAAATTATAATTGGAGCCGATGGTGCTGGTTCTCAATTAAGAAAATATGTTGACATAAATGTTGAAAATCCTTCAAGAAAAGAACCATTAGGTCATGCCTATAAAGAGTTAAATATCGCTCCTGATAAAAATGGTAAATTCCAGCTCGATAATAATTGTCTTCATATATGGCCTCGTGGTGAGTTTATGTTAATTGCATTACCCAATACTAATAAATCATTTACCTGTACATTATTTATGCCAAATACCGGTGAAATTAGTTTTGAAAGCTTACAATCTGACTCAGATATAATAAACTTTTTTCAAAACTATTTCCCTGATATATTACCAAAGTTAGAAAACTTTCCTCAATCTTTTCGTAGTAATCCAACTGGGAAATTAGCAACGATTTATACTAATAAATGGAATTATAAAAACATACTATTAATTGGTGATTCGGCTCATGCAATAGTTCCATTTTTTGGACAAGGTATGAATGCTTCTTTTGAAGATTGTAGTGAATTAATTAATATCCTATCCATTAATAATAATAATTTTAATAAAACTTTAAAAAAATATAGTGATTTAAGAAAACCAAATACAGATTCAATCGCAAAAATGGCCATTGAAAATTATATTGAAATGAGAGATTCTGTTGCGAAATCTGAATTTATAAAAATGAATAATGTTGCTAACTTATTATATAAAAAATTTCCAAATAGATTTATACCAAGATATAATATGGTTAGTTTTACATCGATACCATATAATGAAGTATACAAGAGAGGTGAAATACAAAAGAAAATAATAAAAAATATAGATTTAAATAATACTGATTTTGAGGATTTAGAAAAATTAATTAATTCAAAATTACCATTAATAAATTGATTAAAATTCAACATAATAAAAGAACTTATAATATAGATTTAAATGAAGTTATTGATTTATCGATTCCATATAATTTTAATGGAAAACAACCTAACTTCTATAATGTTAAAAAAGGGACATTAAGACCATTAAAAACTGATAATATAGATTGGGATGTTTCAATGGGTGCAAGCTGTAATGTATCAGAAATATCGATGAATATACATTGCTCAGGAACTCATACTGAGTCAGTAGGACACTTATTAAAAAAATCAGGTGACATCGGTTTATTATTAACTAAACCTATTATGGCTGCTAATTTAATAACAATTGATACGATAAACTTTTGTGAATGTAGTGATAAGTATCATTGTGACGTAAATGATTATGAATCAGTAATTTCAGTCGAAAATTTTCTATTAAAATATAATAAATATTGTGACAATAAAACTGATGTGCTTATTGTTAGAACAAAACCTAATCATGAAAATAAAATTTTTACAAACTATACTAAAAGTCCTGCTCCATTTTTTACTAATGACACAATATCTATGATATATGAATTAAAAATAAAACATCTAATTGTAGATATACCATCAATAGATAGATCGTCTGATAATGGTATTTTAGGTAATCATAGAATGTTTTGGGGTAATGGTTTTAGCCCGCATACTAAAATTAATCCAAAATCAAAAAAAACAATTACTGAATTAGCATATATTCCAAATTCAGTAAAAGACGGTTTTTATTTTGTAAATATTCAAATCCCTCATTTTGTATCTGATGCAGCTCCTAGTAGACCTCTTTTATTTAAATCATTTGAAGTTTAGTTTTCAAAAACTTACTATTATATCCTAATTTATATAATAATTATTAACAACAAAATTACAATTAACTTATATAAAAAACATATTTCAGTATTAATTAAGAAAAAAAATGAATAAAATTAATGCGCTAATATTTACTATTTTATTTTTTGGATGTCAGTCACAAAATAAAATATTCACTTTTACAGCAATACCCGATCAAGATACAGCTCGGTTAGAAGAACGTTTTGGGAAAATTGCAAAATATCTTACAGATGAACTTGGTATTGAAGTAAAATATATTCCAGTAAAATCATATTCTGCATCTGTTGAAGCTTTTAAAAATAATCAAGTTCAACTTGCCTGGTTTGGAGGCCTTTCAGGGGTAAAAGCGAGACTATCTGTCCCTGGATCGCAAGCAATAGCTCAAGGTAAAAACGATCCAAATTTTAAAACATACTTTATAGCTCATAAAAGTACCAGTTTATCATGGTCAAATTCTTTTCCTAAGGAAATTAAAAATAATACATTTACTTTTGGATCTAAAGGATCAACTTCAGGTAGATTAATGCCTGAACACTTTATTAGAGAAGAATATGGAAAATCCCCTACAGATATTTTTAGAAGAGTTGGATATAGTGGTGATCATTCAAAAACAATTCAACTTGTACAATCTGGAGCATTTGAAGTTGGTGCCGTAAACTATAAAGTCTGGAAAAAAGAACTTAGTGCTGGAAAAGTAAATCTAGATATAATAAGTGTAATTTGGGAAACTCCTGGATATCCTGATTATAATTGGTCAATAAGAGGTGATGTAGATTCTAAATTTGGAGATGGTTTCTTGAAAAAAGTACAAAAAGCATTATTAAATTTAACAGATAAAGATATATTAAATCAATTTCCGCGAGAATCTTTTATAGAAGCTACAAATGATATGTTTAATCCAGTATTAGAAACTGCTCAGAAAGTAGGAATCATTCCAAAATAGATTGAGTGATTTACTATTTAAATTAAATAACTTAAATGTCTCTTATCATAGTGTTAATGCATTAAAAAATATAAATATAGAGATTAATAAAGGTGAAAAAATTGCATTTATAGGCCCTAGTGGTGGTGGAAAAACAACTTTATTAAAATCTTTATTTAATCAAATACCTAATGAATGTTCATTTATTCATCAAGATTTTGGACTTATAGAGCAATTATCTGTTTATAATAATGTGTATATTGGAAAATTAGATCAACACTCAAATTGGGAGAATTTTAAAAATCTCTTATCCCCAAATAAAAATTGCTTAAAAATGATAATTCCTATATTAGAAAAAATTGGAATTAGTGAAAAATTATACAATAAAGTAGGTGAACTTTCAGGAGGACAAAAACAGAGAACAGCAATTGCCCGATCATTATATCAAAATAAATCTATTATTTTAGCTGATGAACCTGTTTCTTCTGTAGACCCTCATAAAGCTGAAAAACTATTAAAGCAAATTATTCAATCAGCAGATACAGTAATATTCTCACTCCACAATATTGAATTAGCAAAAAAATATTCTAATCGACTAATTGGTATTTTTAATGGATGTATTCAGTTTGATAAAAGTATAAATAAACTAACAGAGCAGGATTTATTAAGACTATATAACCCTAAATAAAAACTTGAACTCACTGATATTAAAATTTACAATAATTACTATTTTTGCAGCAATATTTGCTGATATTGAAATTATTAATTTAAATCCATGGATGGAATTATCAAGTATTGGTACTGGATTATTAAATCCTGATTTTAGTGTTTTTTGGATTTATAAATTTGCTATAATAAATACTTTTACCTTTGCTATTTGTGGAATAACATTATCTGTTATTTTAGCTATCCCACTTTCCTTATTTTTTAATATAAAAATAATTAGACTATTTTGTTCATTCATTCGTTCCATACATGAAATATTTTGGGCATTTATAATATTACAATTAGTTGGTTTAAATGCGGTCTGCGGTATTATTTCAATAGCAATTCCTTATGCAGGAATATTCGCAAAAGTTTTTCATGAAATTGAAGAAGAGTCAATAAAAATACCAAAAGAAGTAATACCACCTAATATTAATAGATTTAGTATTTTTATTTATTATTCTCTTCCAATTATAATAAAAGATATATCAAATTACATAAAATATCGGTTAGAATGTGCAATAAGATCAAGCGCAATACTGGGTTTCATAGGTCTTCCGACAGTTGGATTTTATTTAGAAACAGCTTTCCGCGAAGGCCTCTATTCAGAAATGGCATCGTTACTTTATATATTTTTTATAATCATAGCTTTATTAAAACATATCGTAAAAATTAAAACAATACCTATTTTATTTATTTTTTCAATTTATTTTATATCATTAGAAATAAATTTTAGTTTGGAAAACTTTTATAGATTTTTTACATATGATATACTACCTTGGCCAATAAAAAAGGAAGGATATTACAATAATTCTTATTCGATAGATTTTAATATTATTATAGTAATAAAATGGATGCTAAATATTATAAAAACCGAAGGGTTAATTGGAATTTGGAATACAATTATTTTGACACAGATAGGATTATTTTTTACCGGTATTTTTGCATTTATATCGTTTCCATTTGCAACAAAAAAATTAACTCACCCTATTATTAGAAGAATATCTCATACCATTTTAATAATTTTCAGGACCACTCCAGAATATATTTTAGCATATCTATTTTTACTTTTATGGGGACCTTCAATGTTACCTGCTATATTTGCTATTTTCATTCATAATGGTGCTATTTTATCCTTTTTAACTGCTAATAATACTAATATTATAAAAATAAGATTTGATAACTTAAATCATAAATTCAATATTTTTCTTTATGAGATTACACCAAAGATAAGTGGTCAATTTTTTGCATTTCTTTTTTATAGATGGGAAGTAATAATGCGAGAATCTGCAATTTTAGGTATTTTAGGAATTTACTCATTAGGATTTTACATTGACTCTGCTATTTCAGATCATCAATTAGACAAAGCTATGTTTTTAATTTTAATAACAGCGATATTAAATATGATTATTGATAAAATTTCTCAAATAATAAGGAAAAAATATCGTATATCTAAAAAACTAACAGTAACTTAATTATCTATTAAAAATCTAAATAAGAATAATATGAAATATAATACTTCATATTCATTATTATACCCTGCGTAACTTTTCTAGTAAGTTTTAATCTAACTATGCAATCAATATATAAGCTAAATTCAAATCAAGAATATTAAACCATATCGCTCTAGGTGTTATGATTAAGATAATTAAGCCTCCCAATAAGAAAAATACATCTATTGCTAATGATTAACTAATTACAAATAATGTAACAATATAAATATCAAAAATGTATCTTCATCATGAGCTAAAAATAGCATAAAAAATCTGTAGTTGTATAAAAACGGTGGATATTTTCTTTTATATTCTCAAAACCAATTATATTGTATATTTTGAGGTGGTAGAACTATATTTGTGTTATAAGAATTATTAGTATATTTCCAGTCTTATTTAAAAATAGACTTAAGAAAATTAATCAAAAATTCTATCGTCCAGACCAATATTGATTTTATAATTATTATAATTAATATTAATTGTTCCTTTTATCATATCTGAATTTATATCAGTCTGACTACCTATCATACTATTAATATCTTTATTTAACCAATTTGCTAGTTTTGCATCCTTAACATAATATATTACTTCGGTACTAGCAGGTAAAAAAATTCCATCATTAAATTCATTGAATTCATTATTAATTTCAATTAATTTAAGTGTGTCTAATTTTGTAGTTACGTTTTGAATTACCCAGCGTATTGTATCAACTAAAACTTCTACTTGAGGTTTGAAAGTTAATTTTGAATATTCATTAGGAAATTCTAATTTTAAACTATCGGCTATTAGTTCACCTGAAATTATAACATTATCTTTGATATTAGAACTTAAAAGTACCTTATTCTTTAATTTATTAAAATTTTCTTGAGGAGGTGTGAAAATTCCAGTTTTAGGTAGTACACCAAAACCTTTTGTTTTAATCTTAAATTTATTAGGTTGTTTAAAATAAGCTTTGTATTTTTTTTTGGGCATTCGAAATGCAGGAATATTCAAGTCTATTCTCATTTTCACTTCAAAATCACTTACTAACTCGAATTTTTTTTGAGTATTATTAATTATTTTTTCTACATTATTTAAATTTTCATTACTAGATGAAAATAAAAAGGTTGCTAGTAGTAACATAAATATTTTCATTCAGTTATATCCCTTTTATTGAATGTATAATAGGTTATAATAATAAAAATTATTGACCATATAAAGGTTACAAATATAGTGTTTAAAACTTCTTGGAATGGAATTGGATCGTAAAAAGCAACTAAAAATGTATTTATATAACCTGTAAATAAATATGGATTAATGACTTCGAATAAATCTATTGGTATGATAGATATTGCCGAACCGATAAATATAGTACTTATTGTTAATATTATTGGAGCAACAGCATTTCTTGATAATGAAGAAAACATAAAACAAAGTATAGATACCGTTATCATTACTGGTAATGAAATTAATGCTGATGCGATAAACCTAAAAACTACATCACCTTCACCTAAGAATAATAAACCTTTGTGGTATACTGCTAAGTCACCTGGACCTAAAATAATTAAAGCAAAAATAAGTGTATATATAAAAAAGAAGAAATGAATTAAAATTGTAGATAGAATAACATATAATAATTTTGATGATAACACCAAATTTCTAGATGGAGGTCTAGTTAAATATATACGAAATGTACCCTTTTGATACTCACCAGAAATAATTTCTGAAGGTATAATTGTATAAAGAAATGGCATGTTACTTATAAGTATTGTGATTACAATATACGTAGCTAAATAACCATTAATGATACTTCCTATAAAGATAAAAGAGTCCTCTAATTGACCATAGATTCTTGATTGAAGACTGTACGCACCCTTATTGATTGCTATTATGATAATAGGAATTAAAAAAGTTATAAGTAATATGCTTATAAAAGTTCTTTTCTTATAAAAGGCTTTAACTAATTCATTTTTAATTAGATTAATTAGCATAAAAATACTTTAATAAATCTGCATCTTTTTTAAACTGATTAATTTGGATTTCAGTTTTAAAAATTAAATTAATCGAGTTAATATTTAATTCTTTAATTGATGAAAAAGTTATATAATTATTCAAATGTTTTAAGACCTTAATATTTTTATGTTTTTCTAATTCGTTTAAAGCATCAATTGAATTATTTACTTCGATTGTGTAAGTATTACTATTTTTTTTTAAATTTTCAAGTGAATCAACAACTAGTATTTCACCATTTCTTAATATACATATATCTGTGCATAAAGATTCAATTTCACTCAGAATATGCGAACTAATAATTATAGTTTTACCTTCACCTTGAAGATTTTTTAAAATTTCATTCATTTCATTAATACCAACAGGATCTAATCCATTATTAGGCTCATCAATCACAATAATTTCAGGATTATGTAATAAAGTTTGCGCTAAACCCAAACGCTGCTTCATACCATATGAAAAAGTTTCAACTTTATCATGTTGTCTTTCACTGAGACTCACTAATTCTATTATTTTATCAATTCTATTTTCTTTAGTATCAGATATTCTTAATAGCATTTCTAAGTTTTGCCTAGCTGATAAAAATTCATAAAAGCATGGATTTTCTATCAAAAATCCAAATTTTTTCGATAAATTTAGATTTTTATTGTTTAATTTTTTATTATTTAGAAGAATATTACCAGACCAACTTTTAATTAATCCGCTTAAAATTTTCATTAAAGTTGTTTTCCCGCTACCATTTGATCCTAATATTCCAAATACAGAGTTTTTAGGAATATCAAATGTAATTTGATTTAATGCATGAATATTTTTAAATTTTTTTGATACTTTATCAATTTTTATCGATTTAATCATAAAGGTTTATTTTTTTTAAAATAAGATTTATAAGATATTTTCCTCATTAATATTGGAAAAATCATTGGTAGGTACAAAAGAAACTCAACCACTTTATATTTATGTTTAAATTTTATGTGATCGGTAATAATTATATTATTATTACTGTTGCTTACTTTATGATTATGATTCCAAAATATTAATCCTAATGGTAGTTTTACATTTAAATCTGTAAAGTCAAGAATAAAATCATTTTCTTTGTTAAACTGGTGTTTTACTATAAAATCTTTCCAACCAAAAAACCAAATTTTCATATGAGCTATATCTCCATTTTCAATCCCATCCCAACGGACTAGTTTTACTGGCTGCCATTTTATTAGATGCTTTAAAAAATTTAATTCTCTAAAACTACTTTTTACAAAGTTAAAATCAGAATTTATGGCAACAACCTGTTTATATATCATGATTATTTTAAGTTACTTAATCCGCCATCAATTCTAATGCTTTTACCTGTAATCCAATCAGAATCTTTATCTAGTAACCATTTAACAGCTGGAACTATATTCTTTGGTTGTCCTATTCTATTTAAAGGATGTAAAGCAAGTGAATAGTCTAACGAGAATTTATTTTTAATTATATTTCTAGATAAATTGGATTCAACTAAACCTGGTGAAATAGCATTTATTCTTATATTGTGTCTTGCATAAGTCATTGCAGAAGATTTAACCATAGAATCTATCGCTCCTTTCGCTGAACTAATAATATCATGGTTTTTCAACCCTATTTTTGCAGCAGCACTGGAAAATAAAATTATAGATCCCCCATTTTTTCTCATTAAAGGTATACTGTATTTAATGGTTAATGCTGATTGGATTGTATTCATATGAAAAGTATCCATAATTTCATTAAATGTTGCTAAATGCATTGGTTTTAATAGAATTGATCCAATGCAATTAATGACAGCATCAATTGATTCCAAATAATTGGTAGAATCTTCAAAAAAACTTTCTATACTATTATGATTCATTATATCTAAGACTTTTCCACTACAATTATATTTTTCTGTTATTTTTTCTAGAGAATCTGTATTAGTGGAACTTATATAAAAAGAATTTTCAGTATTCTTACTTAAATCATTTAAAATCGCAGACCCAATACTACCTGTACCTCCAAGTATTATTATATTCATATTATAAATTGTTAAAATATAAGATTAATCCACAAATACATAGCATTGATACTGAAGCAATAGATTTTCTAAAATCATTTTTTAATCTCAGATGAGTATAAACAGCACCAATCATTAAAAAGAATATTCCAAATGTTCCAATAATTACAACTTCATTACTACTTGAATGAAGCATAATTGTAAAAGATATTTTTAAAATACCAACAAGGTCTCTAAACCAGTTTGGTAAATTATATTCTTTAAATTCTTTCTTTATATTGTCATAGCGAACAAACCAAACAAAAAAAATTGTAGTTGTTACTATAATTTTTAAGCATTGAATAATATTTATATATTCCATTTTTTAGTCCTTTTACTTTTTTGATTAAATTTTAAATTTATAAATTTTTATATTAATTAAGAGAACGAGTGAATATGCAATAAAACCAATCATTATTAGTATGATAAAATAGACTGGCCATTCAGGAAATAATATAGCTAAGTTCGCTCCTCTAGGTTTTTCAAACATGAACCAATAATTACTCTGAAATGTTAAATTTAATATAAAAACAATAATAAGTAAAAGTGAGGTTATTTTGATAGATGAAAAAAAATCTGATAATTTTAAATTTTTATAATTTCTGTAAGTAAAAATAAAATAAAGAATTAATATCGTATGACTAATAATAAAATGAATATGGGTAATTAAATCATAATCGATTAAATTGTGGTTTATTAATCCACAAAGACCACAAAAAAAAGATGAAAAATGTAAATATGGATGATAAATATTCTTTAAAAGTGATGTCATGATAAGAATATTATTTAAATAACACATTTCTAATGGTAAATGCTGATTTAACTGAAAATTATTTGTTAAAATTAAATAAATAATAAAACCTAATTCATTAATCAATATAGTAAAAGGTAATATTTTTTTCTTTATTATGTTTAAATTAATATTTTTGAAAAAAATTATTCCAAAGATTAAGGAAATAAATGATACCATTATGTGGTTTACAGAAATCATTAGAACTTATTTAATAAGTGAGGTGATACTTTTAGACAACGGTTTCGTCATACTGCCAAAATATTTAAGCAAGTAACCTTCTTCATCGATTAAAAATTTATTAAAATTCCAAGAGACATTTTTATCATTTATTCCATTAAGAATTTTGTTTGTTAAAAATTCATATATTGGATGTTTATTTTTACCCTTTACGTGGATTTTTTCTGTAATTAAAAATTCAACTCCATAATTTAATTTACAGAAGTTAATAATTTCTTTATTACTCCTCGGTTCTTGGTTCATAAAATCATTAGATGGTGTTCCAATAATAACTAAATCTTTCTTGAAATTTTCATGTAATTCCTGTAATGATTCTAATTGAGACGTGAATCCACATTCTGTTGCTGTATTTACAATAAGAATTTTTTTACCTTTAAAATTTTTTAATTTTATAATTTGATTATTTTCTAATCTTAATTCATAATCATATATTGTTTTAATTTGGCTAATATCTTGGTCTGATGAATTACTACTAATTTTAGCATATACGAAACAAATAAATGCAAGTATTATTGATATTATTACAATTTTATTCATTAAATGATCCTTTATAAAAAAGAGGAACCCAAGTTGTAAGAGGAGGTAAGTTATAATTGAAAATTATAATAATTATTTTGGGTTCCTCTAAAATTTAACTTTAATTATTTTAATAAGGTAAGCTTTGTCAACTTAGTATCCTTTTGTGTAGAAAGTTTTAATATATAGTGTCCTGATGAATAGTCATTTAAATTAATTTCAATATTATGATTTCCAACATTATAATATTTATCTGATATCAATTTAATTTTATTACCTGTAATATCAAAGATCTCAATAGTAATATTTGAATTTTCATTAACATCAAAATTTAAATTCGTAATTGGATTAAATGGATTAGGATATAAACTATTTAATACAAATAGCTCAGGTTTACTATAAATATGAGTATCCATTGTGTATGTATCTAAAGTCAATACAGTACCATCATTCAATGCAGCAAACAATCCGAAAGCAGGATCATCTCCAGATAAAAATCCAGATGCAAATACAACAGCACTTCCACCACCTAAGCCACTTAATGGTGCACTAAAGTCA
>MDTB01067817.1_pt1 | contig 42514 bp, 44 predicted proteins | sample 811161 | NCBI WGS metagenome assembly MDTB01 (sample SAMN05326650, study PRJNA326480) | marine metagenome | isolation source: seawater | place: Mediterranean Sea | collected 2009 | reverse complement strand
TGAATCTTGTATAAAATGTAAATATATGGACTGCTGTGAGGTCTGTCCTGTAGATTGTTTTTATGAGGGAGAAAATATGCTGGTTATTAACCCTGATGAATGCATAGACTGTGGAGTTTGTGAACCAGAATGTCCTGCTGAAGCAATTATACCTGACAGTGATTCCTCAGAAAAATGGTTGTCTTTAAATGAAGAGTATGCGGCAAAATGGCCTAATATTGTTAGAAAAGGTGTTCCTCCTGAAGACGGGGAAAAATTTCAGAATGTGGAAAATAAATTTAGTAAATTTTTCTCAGAAAAGCCTGGAAATAGTACTGAAGAATAACAAACAAATTGATTACATAAAACCAAATTTACAGCTCTTGCTTTCTTTAATAATTAAATTATAATCAAGTAGTTTGTTAAAACTATTATATCAAACTACTTAGGAAAAAATATGAGCTTATATGAAGCATATTTGAATGATATAGCAGAAAGAGAGAAAAAAGGACTTCATCCAAAGCCTATAGATAGTGGTAAATTAATAGAAGAAATAATAGATCAAATCATTGACAAAAAGAGTGAGCAAAGAAAAAATTGTCTTGAATTTCTGATTTATAATACTCTACCTGGCACTACAGATGCAGCTTTAGCTAAATCAAATTTCTTAAAAAATATTATTATTCAAAATATTAAAATAAATGAAATTTCTGTAACTTTTGCTTTTGAATTATTATCCCACATGAAAGGAGGTCCGTCTATCAAAGTCCTAATTGACCTAGTATTGAGTAATAATATGTCAATAGCCCAAAAAGCATCTAAGGTACTTATGAAACAAGTTTTTTTGTATGAATCAGATATAGAACGTTTGAAAACAGCCTATCATCAAGGCAATACATTAGTAAAAAAAATATTAGTAAGCTATGCTGATGCAAAATTTTTTTCTAATCTTCCCAATATTAAAGAAGAAATAAAAGTTGTAACTTATATTGCTGGTGAAGGCGATATATCCACGGATTTATTATCTCCCGGCAATCAAGCTCACTCAAGAGCTGATCGTGAACTACACGGTAGATGTATGATTTCAGAAAAAGCACAAGCTGAAATTAAAAAACTAAAGAAGCTTCATCCTGATAAACGTATTATGCTTATTGCTGAAAAAGGTACAATGGGGGTAGGTTCATCAAGAATGTCCGGAATTAACAACGTAGCTTTATTAACTGGAAAAAAAATTAGCCCTTATATACCTTTTGTAAATAATGCGCCAATTGTTGGCGGTACCAATGGTATATCGCCTATTTTTCTTACAACTGTAAGCGTTACAGGAGGAATTGGAATTAATCTTAAAAATTGGTCTAAAAAATTAGATTCAAAAGGAAATATAATCCTCAATAATGATAATAGTCCCATACTTCAACAAAACTACTCTGTTAAATCAGGAACAGTTTTAACTATTAACACAAGAGAAAAAGCTCTTTTTAATGAGTCTTCAAGTAAAAAATTAGCTGATTTATCTGAGTCTTTTACACCACAAAAAATTGAATTTATGAAAGCGGGAGGTTCTTATGCAATTGTATTTGGAAAAAAGTTACAAAACACAGCATGTAATATATTAAAAATACCAATAAACAATGTATTTGCTTCATCAAAAAAATTTATACTACCAGAAAAAGGCCTTACCGCCGTAGAAAAAATATTTAATGAAAATTTACTAAATAAAAAAAATGATAATTTATTATATGCAGGCTCAGATGTAAGAGTTAAAGTCAATATTATCGGATCACAAGATACTACTGGCTTAATGACAGCTCAAGAACTTGAGTCTATGGCAGCAACTAAAATTTCATCTAAAATAGATGGTGCTTATCAATCAGGTTGCCATACTGCATCTGTTTGGGATAAAAAAGCTCAAGATAATACACCAAAACTTATGAAGTTTATGCAATCCTTTGGTTTAATTACAGGGAGAGACCATAAAAACAGATATTTTCCTTTAACTGATGTAATTCACAAGGTTTTAAATGATATTACAGTAGATGATTGGGCAATTATAATTGGCGGAGATTCTCATACTAGAATGTCAAAAGGAGTTGCATTTGGAGCTGACTCTGGAACAGTAGCCTTAGCTTTAGCAACTGGAGAAGTAAATATGCCTATTCCTGAGACCGTAAAAGTTACTTTTAAAGGTAATATGGCTGATCATCTGGACTTTAGAGACATTGTTCATGCAACGCAAGCCCAAATGCTTAAAAAGTTTGGAGATAATGTCTTTCAAGGTAGAGTTATTGAGGTTCATATAGGAACCTTATTGGCAGACCAGGCGTTTACTTTTACAGATTGGACGGCTGAAATGAAAGCAAAAGCTTCTATATGTATTTCTAACGATAGTACTCTTATCAAATCATTAGAGATTTCAAAATATCGTATAAAAAATATGATTAAAAAGGGTATGGAAAATCAAGCTAAAATGCTTCATAAATTAATTAAAATTGCCGAAAACAGAATTGAGCAAATTAAATCTGGAGACAAACCTGCTCTTTATCCAGACAAGAATGCTGAATATTTTGCAAATTTAACTGTTGATCTTGATAAAATAGATGAACCAATGATAGCCGATCCAGATGTAAATAATATAGATATTTCTAAACGCTACACTCATGACACCATTAGGCCTCTTTCTTACTATAAAAAAGAAAAAAAAGTAGACCTCGGGTTTGTTGGATCTTGCATGGTGCATAAAGGTGATATAAAAATAGTAGCTCAAATGCTAAAAAACCTTGAAAAAAATTTAGGAAATGTAAAATTCAAAGCCCCTCTAATTATTGCAGCTCCTACTTACAACATAGTTGATGAACTCAAAGAAGAAGGTGACTGGGCAATATTACAGAAATACTCAGGATTTGAATTTGATGACTCAAAACCAAAAATGTTTGCTAGGGAGAGGTATGAAAATATTCTCTACTTGGAAAGACCAGGATGTAATCTCTGCATGGGCAATCAAGAAAAAGCATCAAAAGGTGACACAGTTATGGCAACATCTACTAGACTTTTTAAAGGAAGGGTCGTAGAGGACTCAGAAGAAAAAAAAGGAGAGTCTCTTCTTTCTTCTACTCCAGTAGTGGTGCTTTCTACTATATTAGGAAGGTTACCTAAAATTGAAGAATATAAATTAGCCACTGAAGGAATAAAATTAACTAATTTTGTGCCTCCTGATGCAAAGCCTTTAACAATTAATGAGAAAGTTTAAAGCCTGCTTTTTTTTTTATTAGGTTAGAGTCTTTAGACGAAAGCTTCCTGACTAATGCTTTCAGTTTTTTTATAGCTCTATTTTCTATTTGCCTTACGCGCTCTTTACTAATTTTAAATACTTCACCTAATTTTTCAAGAGTTAGTGGATCATCACTAAGATGCCTTAAAGCTATGATCTGGCTTTCTCGAAGTCCTAATTCTGTCATAGCTTTCTTAAACCAGGATCTTTTTCTTGCTAAGTCTAGTCTATTAACTATGTCTGTTTCATTTAAACAATTTTCATCAACAATAAAATTGCCAAACTCTTGATTATAATCGTCAGAAACTTTTGAGTTTAGGGATTTATCTTCATTCATAAATCTATTTTCCATATTTTCTACATCAGTAACTTTAATATTTAACTTTTTAGCAACTTTATCTCTTATTTCATCTTCATTTTTAGCATATTTACTTAACTCTAATTTTAAACGTCTTAAACTGAAAAAAAGTGACTTTTGTGAAGCGGTCGTTCCCGTTCTAACTATAGACCAATTTTTCAAAACATAATCTTGAATTGCTGACCTAATCCACCAAGATGCATATGTAGAAAATCTTATATCCCTATCTGGTTCAAACTTAGCCATTGCTTGCATTAGACCAATATGGCCTTCTTGAACTAAGTCATTAACGGGCAAGCCATAATTTTTGAATTTCATAGAGAATGCTATAACCAACTTGGAATAAGCTGTAATTATTTTATGCATAGCTTTTTTATCACTGTTAATGACCCACGCCTCTGCTAATACCTTTTCCTCATCTCTAGTAAGCATAGGTACTTTCATAGATTCATTTAAAAACTTTCTATCTAACTTATTTAGAATTATATTTTTAGCTATTGCCATATATATTGTACGATCTTAGTAAATTTTTTAGATCATTTAGTATTAAAATTATTTAGATAATAAAGAATCTTGGGGCAAGTATGTTGTATAATTGCAACAGTTTAAAATATTTTATTCTTTATATTACAAATTAGTTGCAATAAACCCAGTTACTATTATTATGAGTTTAGTTGTGATAGCGATTTTGCTATCATATATTTTTAACGGGAGTTTAAAAATGACTATTAATATCTTATTGCATATTTTTGCTCTCGCTAATTTTTTTTAACGGGAGTTTATTTATGAAAAAAACTATAATTTTAAGCGTTTTAGCTTTAACATTTGCTTTTGCAAATATTCTTAAAGCTGAAATGTCTTTATCTGGCTACGCAGAGTTTTTCGCTGGTTCTGCAGATCAATCAACTGCATATGGTGTAGCTAATCAAAGTGGTATCGATCCTTCTGGTATGGATAATGGTAATTATTCTAGAATTACTGCAAATTATTCCACTACATTAGATAGCGGTATTGATGTTGGTGGTACGATGAATATGACTAACAGAGACTGTCAAGGAGACAAAACAAATAATTGTAATGTTGTTAATTTCAACATGCTAAACTTTTCTGGTAATTTTGGTACTGTAAGTGTTGGTGAAAGATTTGCTGCTGGAGCAGCTTCTCTTTCAAGAATGACTGCAAGTGGTCCTACAGCTGAACCAGATGGTGGAGTTTTAGGCCGTTTCTATACAGCTGACGGTAACAATTATTATGGTGCTGGAAACGAAGTAGATTATGCTAATAATTCTATGAAAATTCTGTATTCATCTAATGTGATATCAGGCTTTTCATTTACAGCTAGTTATGATCCAAATTCAGCTAACTCTGGTCTAGCAACTACTACAAATGGTCAGAGAACTGCTGCTGCTGATTTTGCAAAGTGGGGTTCATTTAGTGATATCTTGAGTATATTTGGAACATATTCAATGGAAATGGATGGAATTGGCCTAACTTTAGTCTATGGACAACAGACTGGTAATGCTGGTCAAATAGCAGGAACAAACTACAATGACTTGGATGAATCTGCATATTCTGCAAAGGTTACTTATGGTAATTTTGCTGTTGATTATAGAAAAAATGAAGCTGATAATTCAGGTACTGTAAAAAGTAGTAACGCTGGTAATGACGAAGGAACTTCTATATGTGGTGAATACGGTATGGGCAATATGAGAGTCGCTGCTTGTAACGTAGAAACTAGTTTCACAACAGCTGCCAACTTAAGCAACAGCTCTACTATTAGAACCTATGCTGCTGATTATGCTTTAGGCGGTGGAGTTACTATTGGTGCTGTTTACTTTGATGTTGAACAAGTAGCCAACAGCACAACACAAACAGATGTTGACGGACTTATGACAAAACTTTCTGTTGGTTTCTAAAAAATAATTACCTTCTAATTTAAAAGGAGAATCTTTATATTGATTCTCCTTTTTTTTTTGTGTTATATATATTTAAAATGTATACGATATTTAAAAATTCTTTCCAAAAAATTACCCTCATATCATTAATTATCCCTTTTCTATGTTCATGTTCTTCAATAAAAACTGAAACTAAACGAGCAGATATGGAAGATATTATTTATCTTCCTAGTCAACAGTCTGAGAGAGAAATTTCTAGAAGAGGTGGTAATTCTTTAATTAAAAACCTATTCAATAATAAATCAAACAATGCTTCTGAAGGTATTAAGCTTTCTATAAATCAATATTTATGGCAAGCATCATTAGACATAATATCCTCAACTATGCCTTTAGCAAGCGTGGATAGTGCAAGTGGAATAATTATATCAGATTGGTATAATATAAAAGGAAAGCAAGATGAAAGAATAAAAATTTCTATTTTAATTAATTCACAAGAATTAAGAGCTGACGGTATTAAAGTGTCCATTTTTAAACAAGTTTTAAGAGCAAATTCCTGGAATAATGCTAATATAAATCCTAAAATAATTACTAAATTAAAAAGAAAAATAATTCAAAAAGCAGGGGTGCTTGCAAATACTAGCAATTAAATAACCAAGGAAGACAATTGACTAGCCATAATAAACAATATGATCATAAAAAAGTTGAGGCATTTTGGCAAGATGAGTGGAATAAAAAAAAACTATTCTCTGTAAAAAATCAGGGTGAGCCATATTATGTTTTAGAAATGTTTCCGTACCCTTCTGGTAGAATACATATGGGCCATGTTAGAGTATATACATTAGGAGATGTACTTGCCAGATATAAAAGAGCTAAAGGCTTTGACGTATTTCATCCAATGGGATGGGACTCATTTGGTATGCCCGCAGAAAATGCAGCAATTGAAAATGCTATACATCCTAAAGAATGGACAAAAAATAATATTGACAATATGAAAACTCAACTTAAATCTATGGGAATTTCTTATGACTGGAAAAGTGAAATTAGCACTTGTGAACCTGAATATATTAAAGAGCAACAAAAAATTTTTATTAAGCTTTTTAATGCAAATTTAATCTATAAAAAAGAAAGCTGGGCAAATTGGGATCCTGTAGAAAATTCAGTTTTAGCAAACGAACAAGTAATAGATGGCAAAGGGTGGAGGTCCGGTGCACCAATAGAGAAAAAATTACTTAACCAGTGGTTTCTTGCAATAACTAAATTTGCTAAACCTCTTTTAGATAATCTAGATAATTTAAAAGAATGGCCTGAAAACGTTAAAATTATGCAAAAAAATTGGATTGGAGAGTCAATAGGTGCAAAGTTAAGCCTTAAAATTATAAAAAATAATATTATTCTTGATATTAAAGAAATAGAAGTATTTACTACTAGACCTGATACTATATTTGGAGCTTCTTTTGTAGCTATAGCACCTGATCATACCTTATCAGAAAAGCTATCCAAAGGGTCTAAGGTAGTTGAAAAATTTATCAAAGAATGGAAAAAATCGTTTATCAGTGAAGAAGATTTGGATAAAGCTCCTAAAAATGGGTTATTTACAAATCTTTATGTATTACATCCTTTTCTGGATATACCTTTACCTATTTATATTGCGAACTTTGTTTTATCTTCCTATGGAACAGGAGCAGTGATAGGCGTACCAGCACATGATCAAAGAGATTTTGATTTCGCAAAAAAATATGATTTAGAAATTAAGCAAGTTATAAGAGAGCCTCAAATTAAAAAAAATGTACCCTTAAAAAAAGCATATACTGGTAATGGACTTTTAGTTAATTCTAATTTTTTAAATAATATGACAGTAAAAGAAGCAAAAATAGAAATAATTAATAGATTTGAAATAAAAGGTATTGGTAAAAAAGACATTAAGTATAGATTAAGAGACTGGTGTGCCTCTAGACAAAGATACTGGGGCTGTCCAATTCCTATTATTTATAGAGAAGATGGTGCGGTTTTACCAGTTGAGCAAAGCGAACTACCAATTGAGCTACCTACAGATATTGACTTTTCTAAAGGAGGAAATCCATTAGAAAATCATCCCACATGGAAGTATACAACTTGTAAAAAAACAGGTTTAAAAGCATTAAGAGAAACTGATACATTAGATACATTCTTTGATTCTTCTTGGTATTATCTAAGGTTTATTAATTCAAAAGATGAATTAAACCTTAAATCTGATTTAATTAAAAAATGGTGTCCTGTTCATCAATATGTTGGGGGAATTGAACATGCTGTTTTACATTTATTATACTCTAGATTTTTGATTAGAGCTTTAAGCAGTATAAACGAAATTGAAATACAAGAACCTTTTAAAGGTCTTTTTTGTCAAGGTATGGTCTGTCACAAGACTTATAAAGATGAAGAAAATAAGTGGGTTTTTCCAGAAGACATCGTTAAAAAAGAAAATATTTTGACTCACAAAATTACCGGCAAAAAAGTTTCTGCTATAAAATCAGAAAAGATGTCTAAATCAAAAAAAAATATAGTAGACCCTGTTTCTATTATAAAAGATTATGGAGCTGATACTGCAAGAATATTTATGCTTTCTGATAGTCCACCAGAAAGAAATTTAGATTGGAGTAACAGTGGCATTGAAGGATCAAGAAAGTTTATAATAAAGATATGGAATTTTTTTAATAAACTTAACTTTAAAGAAAATAACTATGATAAAAACTTAGAATTTGAAGATTATAAATCATCAGATTTTATTAAAAAAATGCATCTTTGTATTTATAAAGTCACCAAAAACTTAGATAACTTTCAATACAATGTAGCTGTTGCATCATTAAGGGAGTTTTCAAATTATTTTCTTTCCTTAAAATTAAACAATAATAACAATGAGATATTACATAAAGTTCTATCAATATGGGTGATTATGATCGGACCCATAGCACCTCATTTTGCTGAAGAGCTGTGGAAAATTTTAGGACACGAAACTCTATTAGCAGAACAGCCTTGGCCAAAGTCTGATGAAAGGTTTTTACAAGAAACTAATATTAATTTTATAATTCAAATTAATGGTAAAAAAAAATGCGTAGTAAACTTACCAAAAGGGCTTACTAAAGACCAAATAGAGAACATAGTTTTAGAAAATGATGATATAAAGAAAATGTTAATAAATAATAATATAAAAAAAATAATTATAATTCCGGATAGAGTTGCTAACTTGGTTGTTTAATGGTCTTTAAAATAACCAAAATCCTCACGATAATGACTTTTTTATTTATTTTGCATAACTGTTCTGGTTTCAAACCACTATATAGAGAAAATCTCAGTTCTATCTATAAATTACAAGAGTTTTCTATTGTTGTTGATGAAAAAAAAATATCTAAAAAAATAAAACAAAAATTAATAGAACTTTTTCCTAATAATAAAAAAACAAAATATATAGTTAAAATAGAAGGCCTATCAGATACAAGTGGAACTGTTGCCGATGCTACAAGAAAAATTTCTAGATATAATACAAAAGTCTCAGCAAAAGTTAAGTTATATTATAGATATGAAAAATATGATAAAGTCATATATAAATTTGAAGCATCAAGAGATGCTTCATATAGTTTAATTTTAAATAATATAAGATCGACTTTAGCTAGCAAAAAAAGGGCGGAAGAAATAAGTGTTAGATTGTTATCAGAAGAAATTTACAAAAGAATTTTAATTTTTTTATCAAACAATTAAAATGTTAATAAAAGATTGGGAATATAAAAAATTTATTAATAATCTTTTAGATTATAAATGTGTTTTAATTCACGGGCAAGATAGAGGAAAAGTGAATGAAATATCAATTGAAATAATTAATAAAATTGGTGAATTATTCAATAATTCTTTAGAAATAATAAACTTTGAGCCTGATGAATTTGATAAATCACAAACATATTTTTATGAATTAATTTATCAAAAATCCTTTTTTAGTAAAATTACTATAATTAAAATTAATTTAGACTTAATAAAAGGTGAAAAAGACTTATCAAAAATATTTAACAGTATAAACAGTAGTAAATCAAATTTTATTATAATAGAATCAAAATACTTATTAAAAAATTCCTCTATTATGAATTTGTTTAATAAAACTAATAACTTTGCATTAATTCCCTGTTATCAAGAAACTAATATAAAACAATCCATTATGAAGTATGCTGAACTTTATTCATTAAAAATAGATGATATTAATTTAAATTATTTATCTACTAAATTTGGTAATGATACTTTAATTACAAAAAATGAAATAGAAAAGTTAGCCTTATACGCTAACGGTCAGAATATTAACAATACTATTATTTTAGATGCTATTGGAGATAATTCTGAACTTAACTTAAACGAACTAATTGACTCTTTAGGTGTTGAAAAACAAAGTCATATGAACTTTTTGTACGAAAAGATACAATATCTAGGCTTAAACTTCATCATAATACTACGTGCCTTAAATAAACACACACGTACATTATTAGAAGCCAATTCAAATAACATTAAAAATGCTAAAGATATTAATCCAAAAATTCATTTTTCTAGACATAAAAAAATAAACAAACAATTAAATAAACTTAATAATGATCAGTTGCGCAGATATTTAGTTGATATGTACGACTTAGAAATTTCATGTAAATTAAATCATAATATTCATGAATTATTAATTAAAAAATTTCTTTTAAACCATTCTAATTATTAAATAAGTCTACTATTGCATCTAATTGTTCTAAATTTTTATATTTAACTTTCAAATATCCTATTCCTTTTTTATCTTTAATTTCTACATTGTAACCAAGCTTAAGTGATAAATACTTTTCATAATCAGATATATTTGGATCCTTAACATTAAAACTACCTTTATGAACTTTATCTACATCTTTATTTTCTTCACTAGAAACTTTTAAATATAACTCTAACTCTCTAACACTCATATTTTCATTTATAACTTTAATTGCTAACTCTTTTTGATTAGGTGCATTTAATAATGCTCTTGCATGTCCAAAAGAAATTTTTTTTTGATTTAAAAAAATTTTTACTTTTTCTTCTAATTTTAAAATTCTTATAAGGTTTGTTATATAACTCCTTGATTTTCCAGTACTTTTAGCAATTTCATCATGCTTCATGCCGTAATTTTTTATCAATTTTTCATAAGCTACAGCTTCTTCTAGTATAGCTAAATCCTCTCTTTGTACGTTCTCTATGATAGAAGCTAATGCATCTGATTTTTCAGTTGTGTTTTTAACAATAATTGCCTTTATTTTCTCCATTTTTAGACTTTTGCAAGCTCTCCATCTTCTTTCTCCAGCTATAATTTTATATTCTTTCTTATTACTATTATTTTTTTCCAGTTTAACCAAAATAGGCATTAATAAACCTTGTGCCTTAATAGAATCTGCTAACTCTTTAATAGCCTCCTCATCGAAATAGCTGCGTGGTTGATGTTTATTTGACTTTATATCTCCAATATTTATCAAGAAATCACTTTCGTACTTTAACTCTTTTTTATTTAAAACTTTTTGGTTTTCTGCACCAAGTAAAATATCAAGCCCTGTTTTTAATCTTTTTTTAGTAATATTGTCCTCCTTTTTATACAGCCTCAACTCGATTAATAAACTCTCTAGCTAGTTCTATGTATGCCTCCGATCCCATACACTTTCTATCATACAAAATTGCAGGTAAGCCATGACTAGGTGCTTCAGATAATCTAACATTTCTAGGAATTATAGTTTTAAAAACTTTATTTCCTAGGTGTTCTCTAGCATCATTAATAACATCTATTGACAATCTATTTCTGCTATCATACATAGTCAACACTATACCTTCTAGCCTTAAATCAGGATTTAAGTTGTTTTTAACGGCTTCAACGGTCTTCAACAATTGGGCTAATCCTTCTAAAGCATAAAATTCACACTGTAGTGGCACTAATATTAAATCAGATGCAACCAAAGAATTTATAGTTAATATTCCAAGAGAAGGAGGGCAGTCTATAATAATAAAATCATATTCGCTATCTATTGTGCTGATTTTGTTATATAATTTTTTATTTCTGTTTATATCTTCACTTAACTCAAATTCTATTCCTGATAAATTTATACCTGAAGGAACAATATCTAAATAAGGAATCTTAGTATTAATTAATGCTTTCTTTATAGATATTTTCTCTACCATAATTAAATCATAAACATTAATTTTTCTATCTTCATTTTTAATACCAAGTCCTGTTGACAGGTTGCCTTGTGGATCTAAGTCTATTAAAAGAACTTTTTTATTAATTGCAGCCAGTGCTGTACTTAAATTTACAGCTGTTGTTGTTTTACCAACACCCCCTTTTTGATTTACAACGGATATAATTTTAGTTTTTTTATTCACTTTTCTTTCTTACACTTTGTATTTGTAAAATTTTAGCATAAGGATTAGTTAAACTATCATAACATTTATAGTTAAAAGAAAAAAATTTTTTAGCTTCTTTTATTTCCTGCATATATGTTTTCCCTTTATGTATAATTAAACTGGTATCAGAATATATAAAATGTTTTACCTTCACAAGCAAGTCCTTAAGAGGAGCGAAAGCTCTTGAAATTATTGTTTTAGCATTATAAATCTCTAAATTTTCAACTTTATCTTCAAAAATTTTAATATTTAGGTTACATTCTTTAGCAATTACATTAAGAAATAACCTTTTTTTCTTGCTTTTTTCACATAATAATAAATCTTTTCTTCCTAAAGTTGCTAATACTATGCCTGGAAACCCTGCGCCTGTTCCTACATCAATAGTGCTATATTTACTATTTTCTTTATGTAAATACTTTTCTATTTGAGCAGAATCCAATATATGTCTTTCCCATATAGATGCTCTAGTGCTTTTTCCAATAAGATTCATATTATCTTGGTAGTCATCTAATATGTGTATAAATTTTTTTAACTTATAAATAGTATCTTTACTAGGGTTTAAATGTTTCTTGAAAGCATAAAAATTTTTATCAGTTTTTTCAAACAACTTTCTTTACTCTCTTTTTAGTAAATAAAAGCACGGATGACAACGCAGCAGCAGTCACCCCTGGTATCCTAGAAGCTGAAGCCAAGTCTCTTGGTTTTGCTAGTTCTAATGCTTCAAAAGACTCTCTAGATAAACCGCCGATTTTTTTATAGTCTATATTTTTTGGTATCTTTATTTTTTTGTCTTGTTTGTAAGAAAAAATACTAGATTTTTGTTTTATAACATGAGTGTCATACTTTGATTGTATCATTAATTGTTTTATCGCACGCAAATCATATTTAAAAAAAAATGAATATTTTTTTACTAACTTTTCTCTATTTATATTTTCAAAGCCCATTAACCCATAAAGACTTCTTTTTTTACCATCTGAACTTAAATTTATATTTAAACTTTTAGACTCATTAGGAGAGATTAGAATTTTTTCACATATTTTTTTTAAATCAATAATATCATCTTTATATCTTAAAAATTTATCTTTTCTTTCTTTATTTAATATATTAAGTTTAATGGCTTTATCGGATAGTCTCAAATCTGCATTGTCCGCCCTTAAATAAAGCCTATACTCAGCTCTTGAAGTAAACATTCTATAAGGCTCTGGAGCTCCTCTTGCCACTAAATCGTCAATCATGACTCCTATATAAGATTCTGTCCTATCCAACTCCCATTCTTTTCTATTACTATCCACTTTAAGAGCTGCATTTATACCCGCTACCAAGCCTTGTCCAGCTGCCTCTTCATAACCGGTTGTTCCATTAATTTGCCCTGCAAAGAATAAATTTTTAATACTTTTTATCTCTAAAGTTTTTTTTAATGCTCTAGGATCAATATGATCATATTCTATAGCATAACCAGGCTGTAAAATTTTTACTTTTTCTAAACCTTGTATAGATCTAACAAATTTTTCTTGTACATCTAATGGTAGAGAAGTAGATATACCATTAGGATAAATTATATGGGAATTAAGGCCTTCTGGCTCTAGCATGACCCTATGTCTTTCTCTATCATAAAACCTTTTAATTTTATCTTCTATTGAAGGACAATATCTAGGCCCCCTAGAAGAAATAGAGCCGTTATATAAGGGGCTTTTTTTTAAAGAGTTTTTTATAATTTGATGAGTTTCTTTATTAGTCCAAGCGACATGACATGGTAACTGTTTGTTATAAATTTTTTTAGTATCTAAGGAAAAAAATTCTGGTCTATAATCACCCTTATCTTTTTCTAAGCTATTCAAATTAATAGTATTTTTTTTTAATCTTGGTGGCGTTCCTGTTTTAAGCCTTGACATAGGTAAGCTTAATGACTTTAAAAAATCTCCTAAACCATTAGAAGATCCTTCATTTATTCGCCCCGCTGAGCTTTTTTTATTCCCAATATGAATAACACCATTTAGAAATGTTCCTGTGGTTAAAACTACACTCTTAGAAGAAATAAGGTCTCCTGACTCTAAAACTACTCCCTTACAAATACCATTTTCAATTTTTATTTTTTCTACAACAGCATTTAAAACTTTTACGTTTTTATATTTACTTAACTCTTCGTTAACTGCTTTTTTATATTTAACTCTATCAGCTTGGCACCTAGGACCTCTTACTGCCGGCCCTTTGCTAGCGTTTAAGACTTTGAATTGTATTCCTGACTTATCAGCACACTTTCCCATTAATCCCCCTAAGGCATCAATCTCTCTGACTATATGCCCTTTTCCTATTCCTCCTATAGCTGGGTTGCATGACATCTCTCCTATTTTATTTTTATCTACAGTAATTAACAAAACTCTCGCCCCCATTCTAGCCGATGCACTTACTGCCTCAACTCCTGCATGTCCACCCCCTATTATAATTATATCTGTGCTTTTAATCATATTAATAATTTATTAAATATATTAGGTCATTTTAAAATAGTCTACAAAAACTTGTTGCTGTTTCACGTGAAACAATACTTTTCATTAATAATGTTTCACGTGAAACTTATTTTCCGATACAAAAACTAGAGAAAATATTGCCTAATACTTCTTCAATGTCTATATTTCCAATAATTCTCTCTAAGCTCCTGTTAGCCTCTCTTAAATGTTCTCCTATAATTTCTTCTGATGTTTCTTGAATAGCCTTTTTTATATTTTTCTCCGCCTCTTTTAATTCATTAGCTTGCCGTAAATTAACAATTATATTTTTTTTAGTATTTACTTTTTTTGTTCTTTTAATTATTTCATCACTAATTTTATCTAATAAGTTTTGCAAACCTACTCCTGTTTTTGCGCTAACTAGGATTGCTCTGTTTTTTAATTTTTTTTTTAATTTTTTATTTATATCTATTTTATTTAATATTAACCATTCATTTTTTTTATAATTAGAAGGCAAAAACTTCTCATTCTCAGCTATATTCAATATTATATCAGCTTCTTTAAGTAATTTTTTTGTTCTTCTTATTCCTTCTTTTTCAACGTAATCATCTGTGCTTACAATCCCTGCTGTATCATAAAATGTAATGGCATTTCCATTGAAGTTAATTTTTCCTTCAATGATATCTCTAGTTGTTCCAGGTATTTTACTAACTATAGCTTTTTGTTTTTTTAAAATACTATTAAATATGCTTGATTTTCCTGCATTTGGCCTACCCTTAAATACAACCCTTATTCCTTCATTAACTAGTTCATGATAATCTTTGTTTTTTAAAATATCTTTAATTTCTATTTTTAACTTGGTTAGTTCTTTTTTTATATTTAAATTATCAGGCGTATCATTCTCATCAGAGAAGTCTATATTAGCCTCTATTAATGCCATACAATTAATGATTTCTTTTCTCCATCTTTTTACTGGTACAGATAGCCCTTTATTATACTGACTTATAGCCAACTCTCTTTGTTTTTCTGTTTGAGAGTTTATAAGGTCATTTATTGCCTCGGCTTGTACAAGGTCTGTTTTTCCATTTATAATAGCTCTTTTAGAAAACTCTCCTTGCTCAGCATAGCGCAGCTTAGGGAAAGAAGTTAAAGCTTGAAAAAAACTTCGAAAAACAGCCTCGCCTCCATGAGAGTGAATTTCTATACTATCTTCCCCTGTATAAGATCTAGGACAAGCCATCCAAACAACTAAACATCTGTCTATTATTTTTTTTGTTCTTGGAAAATAAAAATTTCTTAATGTTAAAACTCTTTCTTTTGGAAGTTTCTTTAATGTTAGTTCTTTAAGAACTTTTTTACACTCTTTTCCTGATATTCTAATAACAGAAAGAGCTGATATATCATTTCCTGAGGCTAAAGCAAATATTGTATTTTGCATCTAATTTTTTAGTAAGTTTTTCTTAGAATTTTTTATTTTTATTAATAGCTCATCTATAAATAAATTCTCTTTATTTTTATTAGAAATTGCTTTCATTCTATCTTCAGAATATAAAAATACTATTAGCTCGAATTTGTTCCTATTTAAAAGTCTTTTTGGATTAATCTTTATTTTTTTAATTAATAATTCCTTAACTCTTTCATTCATATAATTTCTGATTTTTACATTTTTATAATTTCTACAAAAGATTTTTTACTATCCCTTCTTATATTTATACAAAAACACATTTTTTCATGAAATAATTTTAATTTTTAGTAAAGAATGTTATGATAGTATAATAAATTAAAATTTTAAAGTAATTAAATGGGAAATCTAATAAAAGAAGTAGAGGTCAAAACAAATGGTGGTCCCGAAAAAATTTTATGGAAAGAATATGAACTTACTAAGCCAAAGAATGGACAAGTCACTATTGAACATACATTCATTGGTCTTAATTTCATAGATACTTACCACAGATCCGGGCTTTATCCTCTTCCTCTTCCTACAAAGCTAGGGATGGAGGGTTCTGGCACAATTATTGATAAATCTTCAGAAGTATCAAATTTTGAAATTGGTGATAGAGTAGCATACGTTATGGCTCTGGGTAGCTACTCAACACATAGAAACATAGAAGCAAGTAAATTAGTTAAAATTCCTGAACAGATTAGCGATAAACAAGCTGCTGCAATATTATTAAAAGGAATGACTGTAGAGTATCTAGTAGAAAGACTCTTTAAAATAAATAGCTCTCACACCGTTCTTTTCCATGCCGTAGCTGGAGGGGTAGGGTTATTAGCATGTCAATGGCTTAAACACTTAGGGGCTAAGATCATAGGAACAGCTGGATCTAAAGAAAAAGCTATATTGGCAAAAAAGAATGGCTGTGATGAAGTAATTCTATACCGAGAAGAAAATTTTGTAGAAAAAGTGAAGTATTTTACAGCTGATGAAGGAGTAGATGTAGTTTATGATGGTGTGGGAAAAGATACAGCAATTTTAGGGCTAGATTGTTTAAAACCTTTAGGTACTATGGTCGTTTTTGGCAATTCTTCAGGCAATTGTCCTCCAATTGACCCCAACGTTTTGGCTGCAAAAGGCAGTTTATTTTTTACTAGGCCTACTTTAATGAATTACGGCACAAAAAGAGAAGACTTGTTACATAGTTCAGACAGAGTTTTTGAGATGTTATCTAATAATAAAATTAACCTTAATATTGACTCTTCTTACAATTTGTCTGATGTAGCAAAAGCTCATAATGACCTACAATTAAGAAAAACTATTGGTTCAATCGTAATGAAAAATAACTATTGATTCATAGCTGAAAAGAAATCTTCATTATTTTTAGAATATTTTAATTTATCTAATAGAAACTCCATGGCATCAGTAGTTCCCATAGGTGAGAGTATTTTTCTTAAAACCCACATTTTAGCTAATACTCCCTTATCAACTAAAAGTTCTTCTTTTCTTGTACCTGATTTCGCTATATCAATCGCCGGAAAAGTTCTTTTATCTGCTAATTTTCTATCTAAAACTATTTCTGCATTACCAGTTCCTTTGAATTCTTCAAAAATTACTTCATCCATTCTAGAGCCTGTTTCTATGAGAGCAGTAGCTATTATAGTTAAACTTCCTCCTTCTTCTATATTTCTGGCTGCTCCAAAGAACCTCTTTGGCCTTTGCAGTGCATTAGCATCTACACCTCCTGTTAACACTTTGCCTGAAGATGGAACAACCGTGTTGTACGCTCTTGCTAATCTTGTAATTGAATCAAGCAAAATAACAACATCTCTTCCACTCTCAACCAGCCTTTTAGCTTTTTGAATTACCATCTCAGCAACTTGAACATGTCTACTAGCAGGCTCATCAAAGGTAGAAGAGACTACCTCTCCTTTGACAGTTCTTTGCATGTCTGTAACTTCTTCTGGTCTTTCGTCTATTAATAGAACTAGTAAATATACCTCTTCGTGATTTATTTCAATTGAGTGAGCTATGCTTTGAAGAAAAACTGTTTTACCAGTTCTGGGAGGAGAAACAATAAGGGCTCTTTGTCCTTTGCCTATGGGTGAAACCAATTCCATAATTCTTGTAGACATGTTTTTCTTTTTTACTGCAGGATCAGAGGAATCCATTTCTAAATTAATTTTATCATTAGGATATAAAGGCGTTAAGTTATCAAAGTTAATTTTGTTTCTTATCTTATCCGGACTTTCAAAGTTTATAGTTGTAACCTTTAATAGTGCGAAATAGCGTTCATTATCCTTAGGTTGTCTAATTTCGCCTTCCACAGTGTCTCCATTTCTTAGGCCAAATTTTCTTATTTGACTAGGGCTTACATATATATCATCTGGACCTGGTAAATAATTAGATTCTGGTGCTCTTAAAAAGCCAAAACCATCTTGCAGTATATCAATTACCCCATCACCATGTATGGAGGTTCCCTTATCCGCAACTGATTTTAATATACTAAACATAATATCTTGCCTTCTCATATTAGCTGCGTTTTCAATTTTGTGCTCAGCAGCTAATTCCAAAAGTTCATGGGTTTTCTTTTTTTTTAAATCTTGTAAATGCATGATAATTGAGATAATTAGTGAAGTGTTAAAATAAATTATAATAAATTAATATATAAGTCAATAAACTAGTGTAAATTTATGGTTATTAAAAAAACTAATTCTCATCCTAATATAGCTTATGGTAAAGATGCAGTACTATTAATTAATCTTGGCACCCCCTCTTCTACTTCAGTAAAAGATATTAAAAAATATTTAAAAGAGTTTTTATCTGATAATAGAATAATAGAAGTTAATAAAATTTTATGGTGGTTCATATTAAATTTTGTGATTCTTAATGTTAGACCTGCTAAAACAGCAAAAACTTACAAAGAAATTTGGATGAAAGATATAGATCAGTCACCATTAAGATACTATACAATTAAACAAAAAGTTAAATTATCAAAAAAATTTAGTAATAAAGCTCTTATAATTGAATATGCTATGAGATATGGAGAACCTAATATCCCCAGTAAAATATTAGATCTTAAAAACAGAGGTTGTGAAAATATAATAATCCTTCCTTTATACCCTCAATATTCTTCTGCTACTATTGGATCCGTTTGTGATTCTGTTTTCAAGACCTTACTAAAAATGAGGTGGCAACCTAGTATACAAATTATACCTCATTATGAATCACATCCTTTATATATTGCGGCTTTAAAAAAAAGTTTAGACAAAAGTATTGCTACTATAAAATGGAAACCACAAATTATAATTGCTTCTTATCATGGGATCCCAAAAAGGTATTTTTTAAAAGGTGATCCTTATCATTGCCATTGTCATAAAACCACCAGATTACTAAAAGAGAAGTTAAATAAAAAAATTCCTTTTTTAACTACTTTTCAGTCACGTTTTGGACCAGAAGAATGGTTGACACCTTACACGGAGAATACTTTAATAGAATTAGCAAAATCTAATACTAAAAATGTTTTGATTATATGTCCTGGTTTTTCTTCTGACTGTATAGAAACTTTAGAAGAGATAAATTTAAGAGCAAAAGAGGTTTTTCTTGAAAATGGAGGTGAAAATTTTTTAATGGTTCCATGTCTTAATGATAATGATGAACATATAAACCTTCTAACTAACTTGATAAAAAGATACTATCATGGATAATCTTTATCTATTAATAAAGTCACTACATATTATTTCTTTTACTGCTTGGATGGCTGGTATGTTCTATTTACCAAGGATTTTTGTTTATCATAGTGAGAAAAAATTAAACGTTAATACTTATAATAAATTTCTTATTATGGAGAAGAAATTAATTAGAATAATTATGACTCCTGCTATGATAATTACTTGGATTTTAGGTCTATTGTTAATATCTTTTAATAATAATTTGATTGAACCTTGGCTGTTAATTAAAATACTTTTTGTGCTCATGATGTCTGCTGGACATGGTTTCTTTGTATATTGTTTTAAACAGTTTTATAATAAAAAAAATAAATTTAATGATAAGTTTTATAGAGTGATAAATGAAGTTCCTACTTTTTTATTAATAGTAATAGTTTTATTAGTAGTCTTTAGACCTACTTTTTAAAATTTCTAACAGTCTCAATCAATCTTAAAACATTTTTTACTGGTGTTTGTGGTAATACACCGTGACCAAGGTTAAATATAAAAAACTTGTCTTTCATAATGTTTAAAATATTATTTATTTCTTCTACCATAATTTTTCCACCTTCTACTAAAAGAAAAGGATCTAAATTTCCTTGAAAACAGAAATCTTTTTTAAAATATTTTGTTTCTCTTTTTAAATTAACGTTAGAATTTAGACTAAGACAATTTATGTACTCTTCTATATTATTGTCATCAAATTGAAAGTTTTTTGTATAGTATATTATTGGAATATTAGGGTGCTTTTTTTTAATTCCTTTTGATATTTTTTTCATTTGTTGTATAGAATATTTTTTGTTCATATTATAATCCATTTGATAAGAGTGAGTATCAAATATTTGTATAAGATCCACTCCTGCTTCAATTTGATTTACTAGATGTTTTATAATTAAGTCAGAAAATAAATTTATTATAAGATCCATTTTTTCAGGATTTTTATAACTGAAACTTTTTATTATTGATAAATCTTTAGTTAAATAACCTTCTATAAAATATGTTGCTAAAGTCCAGGGTGCTGCCGCAAAGCCAATTAATGGTTTATTAATTAATTCTTTTTTTACATTTTTTATAGCATTATAACATGGATTAACTTTTTCTAAATCCAAATCTTTAGGTAATAATTTTATATTTTTAATTGCTTTTAAATTGTCTACAACTGGTCCTTTGCCCTGAATAAAATCAACCCTTATATTTATAGCATCTAAAATTAATAATATGTCTGAAAAAATAATAGCAGCATCAAAATCAAATTTCTTTATTGGTTGAAGTGTAATTTCAATTAAAGCTTCTTCATTTTTACACATTTCTATAAAGCTATTAAATTTATTCTTTATAGTATGATACTCATTCATATATCTTCCTGCTTGTCTCATTAACCATACAGGAACTTTTTCAGTTTTTTTAAAGTTTAAATTATTTAATAATAGATTATTCATATAATAAATAAATATATATATAATTAGTAGTAGTAATGAATATAATTACAAGGATAAAATATATCAACATCGTTATTAACATTCTAACGATATATTAGTCACTGTAACAGTTACCAGTTCTTATTTATCCACAATAATATGATAATTATAATTATTTATTAAATTGTTAATAAATCAATAAATATTAAAAAATTCTGATATATTTTAATATAAATAAGATTTATACTTAATATGTTAAATAATAATCCACATATTTATTTAATTTCTGATTCAACAGGAGAAACGGTATCTATAGTAGCGAGATCGGTTTATGCTAGGTTTGAAAACATTAATTTTAATGAAAGTCGATGGGCTTTAATAAGAACGAATAAGCAAATTGATAATATTATTAAGTTAGTTAAAGATAAACCAGGGATGATATTATATACGATGATAAATAAAAAATTAGAAGAATATTTACAACAAAAGTGTACAGACATTAAAGTTAAAGCCCATCCTATATTAGATAGTACGATAACAGCTTTAAAAAAAGGTTTTGAATTAAAAACTGAAAATAAGCAGAAACCAGGTAAACAACATAGTTTATCTGATGATTATTTTGAAAGAATAGAAGCTTTGCAATACGCCATAGCTAATGATGATGGACAAATTATGGAACAAAACGAAGCTGATATAATTCTATTTGGCGTTTCAAGAACCTCAAAAACACCAACTTCTATATATCTTGCTAACAAAGGAATAAAAGTAGCTAATATTCCTTTTGTTTTGAATCAAAAACCAAACTTATCTACAATATCAAAAAATACATTAGTAGTAGGTTTGTTTGCAAGCCCGGAAAGATTACAACAAATAAGACTTTCTAGATTAAAGTCATTAAAAGAAAAGAATAAAACTAAATATGTAGAAATGGAATTCTTAAAAAAAGAGGTTAAAGAGGCAAAAACTATTTGCATTAAAAATAGTTGGGTTACTATCGATGTAACTAAGAAATCTATTGAGGAGATAGCGGCCACAGTTCTGGAGTACTATAAAATCTTTAAGAAAAAAAAAATATGATTAACAATGAAAGCTTTAGAGCGTTAGGAATTATAGGTAATCCTTTAAAACAATCCCTTTCTCCATATTTACATAATTATTGGATTAGACAATATAAAATATCTTCATATTATTTACCTTTATCAATTAAAAGAATCACTCATATAAAAAGATCATTGAAAACATTAAACTTTTTAGGTTTAAATGTAACCATTCCATATAAAAAAAAAATCATTCAACAATTAGATTCAATAGACAAAAGTGCTAAAGTTATTAATGCAGTTAATACATTATTATATAAAAATAATAATATTAAGGGATATAATACAGATATAATAGGGTTTAAAAAAGGATTAATTAATAAAAAATGGGATAAAGAAAGACCAGTAATAATTTTTGGTGCTGGAGGAGCAGCTGAAGCTATAGTTTACTTTTTAAAATCAGAGAATATAAAAGATATAACAATAATAAATAGAACAAAAAATAATGCAGAAAAAATTATTAAAAGATATGAAAGTATTAAATTTAAGCACAAGGCAGAAGAGTATATTAAAGAGGCAGGTTTAATTATTAATACTACCAGTTTAGGTATGATAGGTTACCCTGATCTAAATCTTAAGTTAAATAAAGTAAACAAAGAAGCTATAATATACGATATAGTGTATAACCCAGTTAATACAAATTTAATAAAAGAAGCGAAAAAAAATAAATTAACTACAATCACTGGGCTAGAAATGTTTATAGAGCAAGCAAGAGAAAGTTTTTCTATATGGTTTAATATTCAACCAAAAGTGAACGATAAGTTGATTACAAACATAAAGAGAAGTATAAATAGATAATGTTTATATTAGGGATTACTGGTTCAGTTGGAATGGGTAAAACAGAAGCTAGTAAATATTTTTTAAAAAATAACATAGAAGTCTTTGATTGCGATAAAAAAATTGCATCCTTTTACAATAAAAAAGAAATTATCGAAAAGATAAAAGTTTCTTTTCCTAGCATAATAAAAAAAAAGAAAATAGATAAAATAGGGCTTGCAAAAATAGTATTCAGCGACAAGCAAAAATTACAATTTTTAGAAAATTTGCTGTATAAAAAACTCAAACAAGAACAATCTTTTTGGCTAAGAAAGAAAATAAGAGAAAAAAAGAAAATAGTTGCTTTTGATGTACCTTTATTATTTGAAAAAGATAATTTAAGAAAGTATGATTTAGCGATTTTAGTTTCTTGTTCTAAGGAAATACAAAAAAGAAGAGTGTTAAGAAGAAAAGGATGGAATGAAAGTAGACTAGACAAAACAATAAAACAGCAACTTTCTGATCATAAAAAGAGGGAGTTAGCTGATATTATTATTAATACTGACAGAGGAAAGAAATACCTATTATATACTATTATTACAATAATTAAATTAATAAAGACTAAAAAAGTAAGAAAAATTAATGAAATATTAAAGGAATTTTAATATGAGAAGTGTTGCATTAGATATAGAAACTACAGGGCTTAATTTTTTAGAAGGGCATAAAATAGTTGAGATAGGATGTGTAGAGTTGTTAAATAATTTTCCATCAGGACAAAAATGGCAAAGATACGTAAATCCAGAAAGAACTATGCCTGAAGAAGCTTTTAAGATTCATGGGTTGTCAGATGATTTTCTTTCAGACAAGCCTAAATTTTCAGATATCATAGAAAGCTTACTCGATTTTATCAAAGATTCAGAATTAATAATCCATAATTCCAGGTTTGATCTTCCATTTATTAATTATGAAATAGAAAGTATTAAGAACGAATTAATTAATCCGGTTAAAAATAAAATAGTAGACACGCTAGGTTTAGCAAAAAAAATTCATCCTGGGCAATCTGTTAGTTTAGATGCGTTAAGAAAAAGATATAATATTAACATTGAAAGAAAAAATCATGGTGCGTTATTAGATGCAGAGATATTGGCTGAAGTTTTTCTAGAAATGAATGGGGGAAGACAGCAATTTATGAATTTAATCAGTAACACAGAAAAACAGGAAATTAAAACAGAATTAACAAGACAAAAGTATTCAAAGAAAATATATGAAATAACAGAGCAAGAAAAAAAGAGTCATAAAGAATTGTTAAAATTTATAAAAAATTAATAATCAAGTATTGTAATACTTATAGATCAAGTATATGTATATATATAAAGGAGAAAAATTCTGTATATAGATATAATATTATTTGCTGTAATAGCAGCTGTCTTAGCAACTAATTTATATAGAGTTCTAGGCAAAAAAACTATTGTTGACAAGACTGTTTTTAAAGAGAAAGCAATAGATAATGACATGAATGATAATATTTTTTCTGATGAAGTTAAAGAATATTCTCAAAAACAGATTTTAGAATTAGATAAAAATTTTGATTTTAGAAGTTTTATACAAGCTGCTAAAGAAGCATTTAAAATTATAGTTGAATCTTTCAATAATAAAAGTCTTACAAATGTAAAAAACTTAATTAGTGAAGAAGTCTATGATAAATTTAAAAATTCTATGGACATTAAAAATAATAGTAAAAACTCTTTTAGAGTTATTTCTGTGCAAGCAAACATATTAAATATTACTGTAAAAAATAAATTTGCAAAAATTAAGGTAGAGTTTTTGTCTAATCAAGAAAGCAAAGTATCAGAGAAATCTAATCGCTTAGATAATATAAAAGATATTTGGACTTTTGAAAAAAATATGAGTATAAAAAGTCCAATTTGGAAATTAGTTGAAGTAGGTATAAAATGAAAATAGTATTTTTAGTATTGTTTTTTTTTTACCAGTTGTCATTTTAGACAAAATTTAAAAGAGGTAAATGATTTAGACCTTTGGAAAAACTTTATATCTAAAGAAGAGCTTATTATTAACGCATATATGTCATATAAACATACTTGTGTAAAATTAATTAGAAAAAATAAAAATAAATGTTTGTTAATAACAAATAGCAACACGCCGTCTTTTGAAGAGGCAAAAAATTTCTTTATAGGTAATTTTTACTATAATATAGAAACACTATATATCAGAAACGGTATAATGACGGGTTATTATGAACCTGAAGTTAATGCTTATAATTATAAAAAAAATCAATCATATCCAATTTATAAGATTAATAAACAGAAATATGGAGATTCTATTTTTAAGAGTCCAAGAAATAAAATAAATAAAGGCATATTAAAAAACAAAGAATTAGAAATAGCATGGATTGAAAATGAAATAGAAGCTTTCTTCCTTCATATTCAAGGTTCAGGTAGGTTAAGGTTTCCAAATGGCAAATTAATAAAAATTAAGTATTCAGGAAGCAATGAAAAACCGTATACGGCAATAGGTAAAATATTAGTAGATAAAAAAAAAATAAAGCAAGAGAATATATCAATGTTCACAATAAAAAAATGGTTATACAAAAATCCTGAAAAAGCCAGAGAGGTAATGGAAAAAAATGAAAGATATATATATTTTGAAGAATATACAGGGGAAATTAAAGGCAGTGCAGGAATAAAACTAGAACCCATGGTTAGCGTAGCTGTTGATAGAAATTATTATGATTTAGGAGACATTTTGTTAATAACTGAAGTTGACACAAAAAAAAGTTTTTTAGGGATAGCTCATGATACCGGAAGTGCTATAAAGGGTAAAAATAGAATAGATTTATTTACAGGTTTTGGAAAAAATGCAGAAAGATTAGCGGCAGGATTAAATAAGAAAGTAACAGTACATAAGCTAAAACCATTATTGTATTAAACTTCTAAATTTGACTATCTTAAAAAGGAATGCAAAGATAAATTATGAAAAAAATATTAGAGATTAATGATTTAAAAATGATAGCAAAGAAAAATTTGCCAAAAATGTTCTATGATTATGTTGATTCTGGTTCTTATACGGAAAGCACTTATCGAGATAATGAAAATGATTTTAATAAAATTAAAATTAGGCAGCGCGTAGGAAGAGATATTAGTAGCTCAAAATTAGAAAAAACTATTTTAGGAAAAAAATATAAATTACCGTTTGGCTTTTCACCTTGCGGCATGGGAGGAATGCTTTACCCAGATGGAGAAATATTAGTAGCCAAAGCATGTGAAGAAAATAATATTCCTTATATATTATCAACTATGAGCATTTGTTCAATAGAGCAAGTTGCAAAAGAAACCAACAATCCATTTTGGTTTCAATTATACGTAATGAAGGATAAAAATTTTGTTGAAAATATAATTATAAGAGCGAGTGACGCAAAATGTTATGCCTTAGTTTTAACTTTGGATTTACCTATATTAGCTCAAAGGCATAAAGATATTAGAAATGAATTATCGGCACCACCTAGGCTAACATTAAATAATATTTTACAAATAATACAAAAGCCAAAATGGTGTTTTAAAATGTTAAGCACCTCAAATAGAAGTTTTGGAAATATATTAGGACATGTAAAAGGAGTAGACGATTTATCTTCTATTGTTAAATGGACGGACGGACAGTTTGACGCAGGTCTTTCTTGGGACTATGTTAAATGGATTAGGCGGCTATGGAAAGGACCTCTTATTCTAAAAGGTATATTAGATGAAGGAGATGTAAAAATTGCAAACAACCTTGATATACAAGGTATTATTATTTCTAACCATGGCGGCAGACAATTAGATGGCACTTTGTCATCTATAATGGCTTTAAAAAATTTAAAAAACAAGGTAAACTCCAATATAGAAATTTTTTTTGACGGCGGAGTTAGATCAGGAAAAGATATAGTAAAGGCATTATCTCTAGGAGCTAAAGGAATTTTTATGGGGCGGCCTTATTTATATGGATTAGGGGCTTTTGGGCAAAAAGGAGTTGAAAAAGTCATAGAAATTTTAATTAAAGAGCTCAATACAACATTATTATTAGCAGGTGAAACTGATGTTAATAATCTAGATCAGGATAATTTATATTAAATGCATACAAAAAACAGAAAACTTAATAAAGAGGAGCTTGAGTTGTGGAAGCTTGTAACCAAAAATGACAAAATTTTGGGCAATTATACAAAAAATGTAGAAAAGGATAATTTATTTAATAAAAAAGAAGTGCTTCCTATAAAAAAAGAAAAAAATGAAACATTAGAAGCAAGAAAAAATAATTTTCTATCCCAAAATATTCAAATTAACAATAGAATGAAAGTCAAATTAGAAAGAGGGATTATAAGACCAGAAACTAGATTAGATCTTCATGGTAAAACACTAATAGAAGCAAAGCAAGTCCTTATAACCTTTATTAAAACTTGTGTAGAAAGTAATATTAGATGTGTTTTAATAATAACAGGAAAGAAAAAAACATTGCATGGCTCAAAAGGATTAATTAGAGAAAACCTGCCTATATGGTTAAAAGATAAAGGGATGTATAACTATGTTTTATTTCATTGTTATGCTACAAAAAGAGACGGAGACGACGGAGCTAGATATATTCTATTAAGAAAAAAACATAGGGTGTTTAATGGTTAGAAAGGCAAAATTAGAGAGAGTTACTAAAGAGACGGATATAAAAGTAAAAGTAAATATTGATGGAAATAATAATTATAAAATAAAATCAGGAATAGGGTTTTTAGATCACATGCTTGAGCAATTATCAAAACATAGTTTCATAGATATAGATCTAAATGCTAAGGGAGATTTACATATTGATTTTCATCATACCACTGAAGATACAGGGTATGCTATTGGCAAAGCTATAGATGAAGCAATAGGAGATAGAAGAGGTATAAGTAGATTTGCTCATGCATATGTTCCTATGGATGAAACTTTAACCAGAGTAGTGATAGATTTTTCTGGTAGACCTTATTTAATATGGAAAGTTTTTTTTACGCAAAATAAATTAGGAGATATGGATACGGAGTTATTTAAAGAATGGTTTCAAGCGTTTACTCAAGCAGTAGGAGCAAACATTCATGTTGAGAATATTTATGGTGTTAATAATCATCATATAATAGAATCTTGTTTTAAGGGGTTAGCTATAGCCTTAAAAAAAGCTCTTTTAATAAACTCACATAATAGTGTCCCTTCAACAAAAGGAAAAATTTTAAATGATGGAAAAAAATGAACATTTCTATTATAGATTACAACTCTGGCAATCTAGCATCATTAAAAAATTCTTTAGAAAGTGCTATAAAAAATAAAAATAAAAATTTCAAAATAAAAATTACAGACAAACCTGAAGAAATAATTAAATCGGATAAGGTAATTTTGCCTGGAGTAGGAGATTTTTTTAATTGCAAAGAACAATTACTTAAAATTAGTGGAATGCTTGAAGCTATAAATTTTTATATCAAAGAAAAAGCAAAACCTTTTTTAGGTATTTGTATAGGAATGCAACTTATGGCAAAAGTTAGCTATGAAAGAAATAAAAATAAAGGCTTAGAGTTAATAGACTCCGAAGTTATTCTAATAAAAAGTAATTATAAAAAATTAAGAGTGCCACATATGGGCTGGAATAATGTTTTTTTAGAAAATAAAAAAAATTATAAAGACTTTTCATCTCTTGATAATAATGATTTTTACTTTGTACATAGTTATCATATGAAATGTAAAAACCATAATGAAATTTTAGCTTACACTACGTATGGAGAAAAAATAGTTTCAGCGATACTAAAAGATAATTTAATAGGTGTTCAATTTCACCCCGAAAAAAGTCAAGAGAAGGGAAAAAAATTTTTAGAAGAATTTCTTGATTGGGATCCAAAATGATAGAAGTAAAGAAAATTAAAGAGTTTGAAATAGGAGAAATTGAGGAATTAACTTCTGCCACTATGGATGCTATTCAAGAAGGAATAGGGTTTGGATGGATTAAAAAACCCGCAAAAAAAAAGTTATTGAATATTGGAAAGGAGTTATTTTGGTTCCGAATAGATGGCTTTTTGTTGGCAAATACAAAGGAGTAATTTCTGGTTCTATACAAGTTGTTACTTTGTCTTCAACGAATGAGGCTGCTATATTTAGAGTTTTTATAGACACTCATTTTGTAGCAAGATGGGCTAGGGGTCATGGTCTAGCTAAGCTTTTATTAGAAGCAGCTCAAAAAGAATGTAAAAAAAATAAATATACACATGTAATATTAGATGTGAGAGAAACACAAAAAAGAGCCATAAATTTATATGAACAATTGGGCTTTAAACTTTGGGGGAAATTACCTGTTTATCATAAATTATTAGATGAAACGATGGTTTCGGGAAACTTTTATTTCAAGGAACTGAAAAATCCATGATTGTTTACCCTGCTATAGATATATCTAAAGGTGAAATTGTAAGACTTACTAAAGGAAATTTTAGTAAAAAGAAAATTTATAATACAAGCTTTAGCAAGCAAGTCAAAAGCTTTCAAAGTAATGGTGCTGACTGGATACACGTTATAGATTTGGATGGAGCATTATCAGGAGAAAATAAAAATGAAGATTCAATTAAAAAAGTATTAGAAAACACCGAATGTAAAGTTCAATTAGGAGGAGGCATAAGAACATTAAAGGATATAGAAAAGTGGCTTTTGTTGGGAGTTAATAGGGTAATAATAGGAACTTCAGCAATTACCGATGCTTGTTTAGTTAAAGAGGCTGTTAAAACATTTCCTAATAAAATAGCAGTAGGACTTGATCTTTTGGATGACTTTGTTGCTATAAAAGGATGGACCGAAGTAGTAAAAGAACAAAAATCTGAATACTTTTTTAAGAAATTTTCGGATCTTGGAGTAGAGACTATAATATACACTGATATTAATAATGATGGAGTTTTAAAGGGACCAAATTTTAGTAATATTTTAAAATTTAAAAATATGATAGAAGTTCCTTTAATAGCGTCAGGTGGGGTGTCTAGTTTTCAAGATATTAAAAAATTGTATTCTTTTAATATTGACGGAGTTATAGTAGGGAAAGCTATTTATGATAATAAAGTAAAACTTAATGAAATATTCAGTTTAAAAAAAAATGCTTAAAATTAGAGTAATACCTTGTTTAGATGTTAAAGAAGGCAGAGTAGTTAAAGGAATAAACTTTGTTGATCTTAAAGATGCAGGTGATCCAGTTGAGCAGGCTAAAATTTATGATGATCAAGGAGCAGACGAGTTATGCTTTTTAGACATAACAGCAAGTATAGAAAAAAGGGACATTTTATTCGATATAATTCATAAGACAGCTAAAAAGTGTTTCATGCCTCTTACTGTAGGTGGGGGTGTAAGAAAAGTAGAAGATGTAAGAAAGTTACTTTATTCAGGTGCTGATAAAGTCTCAATTAATTCCTCTGCCATATATGAACCTGACTTGATAAAACAGTCGTCAAATAGGTTTGGCAAACAGTGTGTAGTTATAGCTATTGATGCAAAAAAAACTGAAAATATAAACTGCAAAAGTGGTTATGAAGTATTTTCCCATGGAGGAACAATAAACACTAATTTAGATGCTGTTGAATGGGCCAAACAGTGTGCTGATTTAGGGGCAGGTGAAATATTATTAACATCTATGGACAATGATGGAACAAAAAAGGGTTTTAATATTGAGTTAATTAATAAAGTCACCAAAAATATAAATATACCAGTTATTGCTTCTGGTGGAGTAGGAGAATTAAAACATTTTACGGAAGGTGCTTGTAAAACTGATGCATCTGGATTGTTAGCTGCTTCAGTTTTCCATTATGGAGATTTTACTATAAATGAAGTTAAAAAAGAATTAAATAACAATGGAGTAGCCGTAAGAATATGACTGACAATGAAAATAAATTATGTAAAATTTTAGCTTATTTAGAAAAGATAATTAAAGATAAAAAAAGTTCTAAAGGTAAATCTTATACAGCTGAGCTTTTATCTCAAGGCACAGACAGGATCTCTCAAAAAGTAGGAGAAGAAGCCATAGAAGTTGTTATAGCTTCAAATAATAAAAAAAAGAAACAAGTCATATATGAAAGTGCAGACTTAATTTTTCATTTATTAGTTTTATGGAAAAAACTCGGAATTAAAAATAACGATATAGCAGAGGAATTATTGAGAAGAAAAAAATGATAAATGAAGAATATGACAAAAATAATATTTTTGCAAAAATTTTAAGAAAAGAGGCTAAAGCAGACATTATTTTTGAAAACGAGTATATCCTCTGCTTTAGAGATATTTTCGCTATAGCACCAGTTCATATTTTGATAATACCAAAGAGACACTTTAAGGATATATTTGATTTCTCAAAAAATGCTAGCTCTGAAGAAAAAGTCGCTATATTTGATGGGTTTGAAAATATTATAAAGATATTTAAGTTAGACCAAGATGGTTGTAGATTAATAAGTAATTTTGGAGATCACGGTGGACAAGAAGTTCCGCATTTACACTTTCATTTATTGGGAGGAAAAGGTTTAGGCCCTATGAGGTCTTAGTTTCAAAGCTTCATCCCAATATATTGATGATATATTTACTTTATCTAAAAAGTCTATTTCTCTTATGCATGTAGGAGAAGTAACATTAATTTCAGTTATGAATCCATCAATGATGTCTATACCAATGAAAAATAATCCTTTTTCTTTAACTTTATGTTTAATCTCATGGCATATAAATTTTTCTCTTTTTGTAAGCTTTGTTTTTTTAGCCAAGCCTCCTATATGCAAGTTAGCTCTAATTTCATTATTAGCAGGCACTCTGTTTAAAGCTCCAACAGGTTCACCATTAATTAGCAAAATTCTTTTATCTCCATACTTAACTCTTTTTATAAACTTTTGTAATATCACATGTTCTCTTTTTGATAGAAGATTTTCTATTATAATATTTAGATTAGGGTCTTTTTCACTAAGATAAAAAACATTGGACCCACCATTGCCGTATAATGGTTTAATCACAACTTTTTTAAATTTTTTTATGAATTTTAATATACTACTTATTTGTCTACTTATTAGTGTAGGAGGCATTAAATTAAAAAAGTCCATAACAAAAATTTTTTCAGGACAATCTCTTATTGCTTGGGGGTTATTTAAAACAATACAAGACTTTGATAGTTTTTCTAACAAATACGTAGTTGTAATATACTGCATGTCAAAAGGAGGATCCTGCCTAACTAAAATGAAGTCATAATTATTTAAATCTATAGTATTAAATTTTTCTAATGTTAAGAATTTTTCTTTATTGATATTTACTCTTAAAATTTTGGCAGCGAAGGCTTTCAATTTATTGTTTTCTAAATAAAGGTTATCAACTTTGTATATAAATACTGAAAACTTCCTTTTTAATGCCTCTTGTATTAAAGCTAGTGTGCTGTCTGTGTCTTTATTAATTGCATTGAGTCTATCCATTTGAACAGCTATTTTTATTTTTTTATTAGGCTGCATAATTTAGAGATCTTTTAAGTCAATTAAATTAATAATTTTTTTAACACCTGCAATATTTGAAGCATGCTCTATTACTTTATTAAGTTCTTGATTATTCTGAGCTATTCCAACAATATAAAGAATTCGATTTTCTGTAGTAACGCTAAAATTTACTTCAGAGATATCTTTATCTGTTAGAAGTTTAGCTCTAAACTCTAAAGAAATTCTTGTGTCTTTCACATAATCAATTAAATCATTTTTTCCTATAGTAATATAATTTGCCACTTCTCTAACATTTTTAGTTTGCCAAGATATAGCATAAGCTTTTTCTTTCATATCTTCTTGATCTACCGTACCAACTAGTAATACTTTGCTTTCGTAAACAATTACTCTCACTTTTGAAAACAGTTTTTCGTAGTTATTTGAAAACATAGCTTCTTCTATTTTAGCTTTAATTAATATATCTATGGCAGCTTGTTTAGCCGATCTTTCTTGAACTATTATCATACTTGAAGATGTTGCTCCACCAATTATTACTTGAGAACATGACGATGAAAGGCATAGGACACATAAAATTATAATTAATTTGAATATTTTATTTTTTAAAAAATTTATCATTTAATAGACCCATACATCTCTTATATAAAATTTCTCTGCTTTGTGAAGAATTTTTAGATAGCATAGCAGAAACTTGAGATGGTTTTAACTTATTTAATTCTTTAATTATTTCTTTGTCAGTATAAATTTTTTTGGTAGTAATATATAGTTCTGCTACTATAGTTAATTCACCTTTTAATGTTTTATTATTTTCAATAAAGTCTTCGATATTATCTTGGGTAATGAAAAATATTTCTTCATACATTTTAGTAATTTCTTTAATAATTGCTAATTTAAAATTTTTAAACTGTTTTTTTATGGTATTTAAGAAAAAATTTAATTTGCTTGGCTTTTCATAAATTATTATAGAATAATTTAGCTGAGCGTAATTTCTTAGAGTTGCAATATAGTTATTTTTATTTTTAGGAAGAAAACCTAAAAAGCAGAATTTATCTGTTTTAAGCCCTGATAAAGAAATACAAGCTATTGCAGAGCATGGGCCAGGCAAAGAAAAGACATTGCATTTATTTTTTCTTATAAAATTTATTAATTTATAACCAGGGTCTGATATTAAAGGTGTTCCTGCATCCGAAACAAAAGAAATTATCTTATTTTTATTTAATTCACTAACAATAGCGGTTAATTTTTTTTTATTACTATGATCATTATAAGTTAACCATTTTTTATTATTTATTTTTAAACCTAGATGAGTAAAAAGTTTTTTTGTAACCCTAGTGTCTTCACATATTATTGCATTAGATATATCAAGTGTTTTTATTGCTCTAATAGTAATATCACTTATATTACCGATAGGTGTAGCTATTATATATAATCCTTTTTCTATATTTATTTCTTTAGAAAAAATATTTAATAAGACTTCTTCAGACATCTATTTTTAATTACTTTTTTATAAATTATAATATAATAATAACATGATTTTCGTTATTAGAATTTTTTTTATTTTTATTGTGTTTATTCTTTTATCTTCTTGTCATGAGAAAGACTACGACATTATAGAGGAAGCAAAGAACTTGATTTTAAAAGACAAAGAAAAAAATAAAATAAAGACTAAGAATAATAATGGTTCTAAAAAAATTATTACGAAGAAAATAGAAAAAAAAACAGAAAGAATAATTGATAATAATAAAGACAATCTAAAAAACAAAAATTTTAAGAAAATTGAAAAACCTTCCGATAAAAAAAATATTCAAAAAGAACAGAAAAATTCCAGAGTTTTAAAAAATTTAAAAAATAATGACATAGATGAAAAAAAAATAGAGAATTTAAAGAAATTTAAAAAATCTTATGGTAAGGCTGAAAATGGTTTTAGTAATACAATAAAGGTAGGTGTAATGCTTCCTCTTTCTGGGGTGCGACAAGATGTAGGTAATTTAATCTTAAATGCGATAGAGATGGCAATTTTTCAAACAGAAGATAATAAGCTAGAGCTAATAATTAAAGATACAGAAGCTAAGCCTGAAAAAGCTAAAAGTGTATTTTTTGAATTAATAAACGAAGGAGTAAGTATTGTAATAGGTCCTCTGTTTTCAAAATCTTTGGCAGCAATACAAAGTTCAGTTCAGGCAAGTAAAGTTAATGTTTTTGCTTTAACAAACAATATAAATTTAGCTAAACAAGGGATATGGGTTTTTGGCGTTGACCCACAAGCTCAAACAAAAAAAGTACTTGAATTTGCATTAGAAAAAGGTTCAAAAAAAATTGCAGCGTTGTTGCCTAAAAATGCTTATGGTTTGCTATTATTTGATACAATATCAAAGTTCTCTAAAGAAAATCTAATAGAAATTAAAGAAGTTGAATTCTACGAATTTTCTATTGAAAACCAAAGAAAAGCTTCACAAAAAATTTCTAAAGGGTTTGATCAATATCAAGAAAAATTAAACCAATTAAAAGAACAAGAAGATAATTCAACAATTGATAAAAATAAATTATTGATAGAGAAACCATTTGACAGTGTCTTCATAGCTGCTGCAGGTCAGAATTTAACAATCTTATCTTCTCAGCTACAATATAATAATGTAGATCCAAAACTCGTACAATATTTAGGAATATCTTCTTGGGAGAACAATAGTATTTTGACTGAACCTGCATTAGAGGGAGGGGTTTTTGTTACTACTAGTCAGTTATATCAAGATAAAATTAAACTTATATATAAGAATTCGTTCAATAAAGAGATGCCAAATATTGCTATGATTGCATACGATATTGTAGCTTTATTGGATTCTTTAGAGTACACAGAAAACATTATAAATATTAATAATTTAATAAATGAAGAGGGTTATATTGGCTTAAGAGGGTTATTTAGATTAAAAAATAATGGAATAGTAGAAAGAACTTTTCAATTAAAGCAGGTTAAAAATAAAAGGTTTTCTACTTTCAAAAAAGCTATTACCCAATTTTCAAACTTTTGATTGTTTAAGTAAAGTACTTTTTGAATATGCTATGGTTCAATAGTTTATCTAAAGCTTTTTTTCTGTGACTGAATGAACTTTTTAATGATGGACTAATTTGTGCTAAAGTTTTTTTTTGGTTTAAAGGTATGAAAATAGGGTCATAACCAAAACCATTTTTACCTCTAGGGGGCAATGTAAGTTTTCCCTTAAGAGACCCTGTAAATATGTACTCGTTTTTTTTTCTATCAATTAAAACTAGAACACAAATAAATTTAGCACATTGCTCATTAATATCTAAGCCTTTTTCTGCTAAGCTATTTTTAATTTTCTGAAAAGCATTTTGATAGTTGTTTTTATTAGCCCATCTAGCAGAAAAAACTCCTGGTTGACCGTTTAAGCTATCGACACAGATGCCGCTATCATCAGCTAATGTAGCAAAAGAATGTGAAATTAATTTCGAAGCAAAGCGAGCTTTAATCAAAGCATTTTCTTCAAATGAAGCCCCATTTTCTATTGGCGCTACTTTGGTAAATTTTTTTAAGGACAAAATTTTAATTTCAGTTTTTTTGAATATTCTTTTAAACTCACTAAATTTATTTTGATTATGAGTAGCAATTAGGATATTAATTTACTTACTCCTTAATATTAGATTGAATGGTATAAATATCATTAATTGATCGCTTTGCTAGATTATACATAGAAGTAAAATTTTTTTCTGATATAACATTTTTTTCTCCGGTACATTGTATTTCTATTATATTTCCAAGGCTATCAAAAACAAAGTTAGCATCAGCTTCAGCAGAGGAGTCCTCATCGTAATCTAAATCAAGAAAAGGCTTCCCAGAAATAATACCGCAAGATATAGCTGATACTCCATATTTTATAGGGTTGTTTAGTAGTAACTTTTTATCTAATAGTTTTTTAATTGCAAAGTTCAGAGCTATCCAAGAGCCATTAATAGAGGTTGTTCTAGTTCCTCCATCTGCTGATAAAACATCGCAATCAATTTTGATTAGTTTATCAGATAAAAATGATAAATTTAGGCAATTTCTTAAACTTCTTCCAATTAGTCTTTGAATTTCCTGGGTTCTTCCTGAAAGTTTTCCTTTTATAGCTTCTCTCTCATTTCTAGAATTAGTGGCTGTAGGTAACATAGAATACTCTGCTGTTAACCATCCTTGGCCTTTTCCCTTTAACCATCTTGGTACTTTTTCTTCTACTGTTACACTACATACAACTTTAGTGTTACCAAATTCAATAAGACATGAAGAAAAAGCATTCTTCATAAAATCTACTTCAACTTTTATATTTCTTAATTCATTATATTTTCTATTACTTCTCATAATATTATACTGTTGTTATAATAATAAATTAAATTATTAGAATTAAAAGATTAAAAGTATGAAAAATAAAATTAAACCTATTTCTGAAATAGGTAGCAGAGCTAAAGTTATTTTGACGGAAGTAATAGAGGTTTATTTGAGTCAGGGACATCCTGTATCTTCAAAATTAATTTCAGAAAAATTAAATTCACCTTTATCTCCATCAAGTATCAGATCAGTCATGGCTAGATTAGAAGAGCAGGGATACTTGCATTCCCCTCATACATCATCTGGAAGGATTCCTACTGACAGAGGTTTGAAATTATTTGTAGATGGGTTATTAGAACTTGGTGATTTAACCAGTGATGAAAGAAAAAATATAGAAGCTAGGTGTTCTGTTGCAGGTAAAACATTACTTGAAGTTTTAGATCATTCCTCAAAAGAATTAGCAGGCTTATCAAATTGTACTTCATTAGTTTTTGCTCCAAATAATATAGATAGACCTTTGAAACATATAGAGTTTGTTCCATTAGATCAAGAGAGAGCATTAGTAATTACTATAGATATCAATGGATTAGTTGAAAATAAACTTATGAAGGTTCCTGCAGGAATTACCACCTCTGCATTGATAGAGGCTACAAACTATATAAATTCTAAAGTTTATGGTAAAACACTATCTGAACTTAAATTAAATATTTCTAAAGAATTAGAAAGGCAAAATAAACAAATAGACAAACTTTCTGAACAGCTCGTTTCAGAGGGACTTGCTATAAGAAGCAAAGAAAGAGGAGAAGATCATTTTTTGATAAACCGTAGAGATTTTATTTATGGAAAAGTAGACCAGAAAGAAGAATTATTAAGGCTAGATCAATTATTAAATGAATTACAAAATAAAAAAAATTTTATTAATATTTTAAAAAATACATCAGAAGGTGCAGGGGTACATGTTTTTATAGGATCAAATACACAAATGTTTAATCTATCAGGTTGTTCTATGATTGTAGCTCCCTTAAAACAGAGACTTGAAAATAGCAACGTTACTACTTTAGGTGCAATAGGTGTTATAGGACCATCTAGACTGAATTATTCCAGAATTATTCCTATGGTAGACTTTACAGCAAAGGTATTGAATAAATTTTTAAACTAATCTTGTAGATTAAAATAAATTACCCACATATAATATTAATCAAGGGGAATAAAATGAGCGACAACATAAAGGATGATTCAGTTAATAATGATAAAGATAGCACGCATGATAATTTAAATGAAAATACAGAGCAAGATAATGAAACAGAACAGAACCATTTAGCAGAAGAGGAGCAAAATGAAGGCAGTAATGAAAATAATGGTAAAGAAAATTTAGACTCCATAAAAAAAGAGTTGGAAGTTAATAAAGATAAACTTCTTAGGTCGCTAGCAGAAAATGAAAATATAAGAAAGCAAATTGAAAAAATAAGGTTAGAAACAAATAAATATGGAGTACAGCCTCTAGCTAGAGAAATGTTAAATGTTGTCGACAATTTTAATAGAGCTTTAAGTCTAAAGACTAATAATAGTGAAAAGGTTTTAGAAGAAGGGTTTTCTTTAATTCAAAAAGAAATATTAAATATATTAGAAAAATTTAATGTAAAAAAAATAGAAGCTTTAGGTGAAGATTTTGATGCTAATTATCATCAAGCAATGTTTGAGAAAGAAACTGATGACTTTGAAGAGAGAAAAGTGTGTGAGATCGTACAAGATGGTTACACATTTCATGATAGATTATTAAGACCAGTATTAGTGGGTGTGGCAAAAAAATTAGATAAAAAAGGTGATGATAAACAGGGTAGCACTAATGAGAAAGAAGCTAAAACTAATGAAATTAATAATAATGAAGAATAAAATTAATGAACTTTAAAGAGCACGTATGCTTAGATAGAACTATAATTATAAGTTTTCCAAATGACTGGATAGTAAAAGAAAAAGATAGTAATCTTTTAAAAGTAAATTTTCCAATTGGTCCTTATCCTGTTCTTGATTGTTATATAAATTGTTTTGACAATCCTAAAATAAATTCAGGTGAAAAAATAAATAAATATTTATTAGGTGGAATAGACTCAGTAGATAAAATAGAAAATTTATCGGAAAACATATATATATTAAAACATAAATTTAAATCAGATGGAGACAACTTATTATTATTTAAGCTTATTAATGTAATAAAACCGAGAACATTTAGAGAGGTAAGATTTTCATTAGCATGGCCAGATAATGAAGAAGCTAATAAGGTTGTTGATAATATTTCTAAAGTTTTAGAAATAGTAATTAACAAAATTAAGTTTAGTAAAATTAAAACATCATTCGATGAGATAGGAGTAACTAAAAATAAATTAAGTAATTTAATATTAGAAAAAAATGTATTTTGGGAAAACTTAGAAATATTTTTTCCTAAAAGATGGAAAAAAATTGAAAATAGTTTAGATAAATCAGTTATTATTAATGTTGAAAGAGAAAAGAATTTAAATTTATTTTTTGAATTCTTTGAAATAAAAATTAATAAGGAAAATGAGAACAATAATAAAATAGTGACTAATTTTATAAACGAGATTACTAAAGATGTTTTAGTAGAAGAACAATCCTTAGTAAAAGCTGATGAAAATAATTATCTTTTTTCATTTTATTCTATTGAGAACAACACAGATGAAAGTGTTAAAAATCATATTTGGTATAGAATGTGTATTAAAAGTTCTTACATCAAAATAGTAAGTTTCATATTTACTTATAAAATTGAATTAAAAAATATAGGTATACTTTATTATCACAAGATCAATGATTTAATTAAAAGTGCAGAATTAAATTAACTACTTGTATTTCTATTTTTAGATCCCATATCTAAAAGATTAATAAATAAAGGAGTTAATGTATGAGTAAAGTTATAGGCATAGATTTAGGAACTACGAATTCTTGTGTTGCTGTAATGGAAGGTTCTAATGCTCAAGTCATAGAAAATAGCGAAGGAGCAAGAACAACCCCTTCAATGGTTGGTTTTACAAATGAAGGAGAGACCTTAATAGGACAACCCGCAAAAAGGCAGGCAGTTACAAACCCCACTAATACTCTTTATTCTATTAAAAGGCTCTTAGGAAGATCATTTGACGACGATAAAATCGTTAAAGAGATAGAAACAGCTCCTTATTCTATAGTGAAAGCTGATAATGGCGATGCTTGGGTAGAGGTTAATGAAAAAAAATATGCACCAAGTCAAATATCTGCTTACATACTGCAAAAAATGAAAGAGACAGCAGAAAAGCACATTGGTGGTAAAGTTGAAAAAGCAGTTATAACTGTTCCAGCTTATTTTAATGATGCACAAAGACAAGCTACTAAAGATGCAGGTAAAATAGCAGGTCTTGAAGTATTAAGAATTATAAATGAACCTACCGCAGCAGCTTTAGCTTATGGCTTAGATAAAAAACAATCAGGGACAATTGTTGTTTATGACTTAGGTGGGGGAACATTTGATGTATCTATTTTAGAAATAGGTGATGGAGTTTTTGAAGTTAAAGCTACTAATGGAGATACATTTTTAGGAGGAGAAGACTTTGATACTAGGATAGTAGAACACTTAGCTGATACTTTTAAAAAAGAAAATGGTATAGATCTGAAATCAGATAAATTAGCCTTACAAAGATTAAAAGAAGCTGCTGAGAAGGCTAAAATAGAATTGTCTAGTGCTAGCTCAACAGATATAAATTTACCATTCATTACAGCAGATGCTTCTGGCCCAAAGCACTTAACGCTAAAAATGACTAGAGCGGATTTAGAAAAGTTAGTTGATGATTTAATTAAAAGAACAATTGATCCTTGTAGGGCTGCACTTAAAGATGCCGGCCTTGAAGCAAATGAGGTCAGCGAAGTAGTTTTAGTGGGTGGCATGACGAGGATGCCTAAAATTGTAGAAACTGTAAAAGACTTTTTTGGAAAAGAACCAAATAAAGGAGTTAATCCAGATGAGGTTGTTGGCATAGGTGCTGCTATTCAAGGAGCAGTTTTATCTGGAGATGTTAAAGATGTTTTACTATTAGATGTTACTCCTTTATCTCTGGGAATAGAAACACTTGGAGGTGTCTTCACAAAATTAATAGATAGAAATACTACCATTCCAACAAGAAAAAGTCAGACATTTTCAACAGCAGATGACAATCAGCCCGCTGTTACAATAAGAGTATTTCAAGGAGAGAGAGAAATGGCAAAAGATAATAAAGCACTAGGTCAATTTGATTTAGTTGGTATTCCACCAGCTCCAAGAGGTGTTCCTCAAATAGAAGTTACTTTTGACATAGATGCTAATGGTATAGTAAATGTTTCAGCTAAAGATAAAGGCACTGGTAAAGAACAACAAATACAAATTCAAGCATCTGGTGGTTTATCTGATAATGATATTGAGAAAATGGTTGATGAAGCTAAAACCTATGCTGAAGAAGATAAGACTAAGAAAGAAGCTGTAGAAACTAGAAATCAGGCTGATAGTATGGTATATTCTACAGAAAAAAGCCTTAAAGAACACGGTGATAAATTAGATTCTAAGGATAAAGACAATATACAAAAATCAATAGATGAATTAAAAAATACACTAAAAGATGATAATGCTAGTGCAGAAAGCCTTAAAGAAAAGCTAGATACATTAAACACAGCTGCAATGAAACTGGGAGAGATTATGTATAAACAAAATCAGCAAGGAGCAGCAGATGGACAATCTCAGGAGGACACCTCATCTAAGAAAGATACTAATACTAAAGATAAAAAAGATGACAAAGAAGATATAGTAGATGCAGATTTTGAGGAAGTAAAAGAAGATAAAGAGAAAAAAAGTAATTAAAGTAATCTTGGATATTTAAATGAGGGATTACTATGATATTTTGGGAGTAAGTAAGAATGCTGATGAAACCACTTTAAAAAAAGCCTATAGAGATTTGGCAATGAAGTATCATCCAGATAGAAACCCAGATAATCAAGATGCAGCCGATAAATTTAAAGAAGCTAGTCAGGCTTATGAAGTGCTTAAAGACAGAGAAAAAAGATCTGCATATGATCAGTTTGGTCATGCAGCTTTCGAGTCCGGAGCAGGTGGAGCAGGAGGGGCAGGCGGTTTCTCTGGTTTTCAGGGGGCAGGTGGATTTTCTGATATTTTTGATGACTTATTTAGCGAATTTACTGGTGGAGGCAGATCACAAAGAAGTGATAATAGAGGTTCTGACTTAAAATATAATTTACAAATAAACCTTGAAGAAGCTTATTCAGGTTTGGAAAAGACAATTAAAATAAAGGCGCCAGCTAAGTGTACTTATTGTGATGGAACGGGAGCAGAAGGAGGTAGCTCAAATATTCAAACTTGTCCAACTTGTGGAGGAAGTGGAAAGGTAAGAAGTAGTCAAGGTTTTTTTACAATAGAAAGAACTTGTAATACATGTAATGGTACTGGAAGAATAATTGCTAATCCTTGTAGACATTGTTCAGGAACAGGGGTTATCAATAAAGAAAAGTCATTATCAGTAAAAATACCATCCGGAGTTGATGAAGGAACTCGTATAAGAGTTGCAGGTGAAGGAGAAGTCGGTAAGAACGGAGGTACTGCTGGAGATTTATATTTATATATTAGTATGATTGAAAATAATGTTTTTAATAGAGAAGGAGAACATCTGTTTATAAGTGCTCCTATTGATTTTTATACTGCTACTAATGGAGGAAGTATAGAAGTTCCTTCTCCAGGTGGTGGTAAAATAAGAATTAGTGTATCAGCAGGTACTCAAAATGGTAAAAGATTTCGATTAAAAGGTAAAGGTATGCCAGTGCTTCAAGGTCGTGGTTATGGAGATTTATATATTGAGGCTGAAGTGGAGACTCCTGTGAATTTATCAAATAAACAAAAAAAGATGCTAGCAGAGTTTTATGA
>MDTB01179414.1_pt1 | contig 42545 bp, 46 predicted proteins | sample 811161 | NCBI WGS metagenome assembly MDTB01 (sample SAMN05326650, study PRJNA326480) | marine metagenome | isolation source: seawater | place: Mediterranean Sea | collected 2009 | reverse complement strand
TATCATTCCAAAACCTGGTAAAATTAAAATATAAACTTCTGGATGACCAAAAAACCAAAATAAATGTTGAAATAAAAGTGGATCTCCACCAGATTGTGCTTCAAAAAACGCTGTTCCAAAATTTCTGTCAGTTAGCAACATTGTAATTGCACCAGCAAGCACCGGTAAAGATAATAAAAGTAAAAAAGCTGTTACAAGAATCGACCAAGCAAATAAAGGCATCTTGTGTAACGTCATTCCTGGTGTTCTCATATTTAAAATAGTCGTTATAAAATTTACTGCACCAAGTATCGAAGAAGCGCCAGCTATATGAAGACTTAGTATAGCTAAATCCATTGCAGGTCCTGGTTGACCAGTTTTGGATGATAATGGTGGATAGATTGTCCAACCTCCTCCAACACCTTGTGCGCCCGGAGGACCGTCAACAAATATTGATGATAGCAATAATATAAATGACACTGGTAACAACCAAAAAGAAATATTATTCATTCTTGGAAATGCCATGTCAGGAGCTCCAATCATAATTGGCACAAACCAGTTTCCGAACCCTCCTATCATTGCAGGCATTACCATAAAGAAAATCATTATCAAACCATGACCTGTTACGAGAACGTTGTACAAATGATAATTTCCACCTAGTATTCCATCGCCTGGATGCATTAGTTCCATTCTCATTAAAACTGAAAAAGCTGTTCCAATTAAACCTGCAACAATCGCAAAGATTAAATACATTGTACCTATGTCTTTGTGGTTTGTTGAATAGGCCCATCTTTTCCATCCTGTTGGATGGTTATGTGAGTGACCTTCTGAAGTGGTTGTATACATATTAATTCTTCGCTAGTAATTTGTTATTGTCAGTAACTTTTTCATCTTTTGCAAATTTTATTTTAGCTTCGTCTAACCAAATTTTATATTCTTCATCTGTTACTACCCTAACAGTAATTGGCATAAAAGCATGTTTTATTCCACACAATTCTGAACACTGTCCGTAGTATGTGCCAACTCTATCTGCCTTAAACCATGTTTCGTTTACTCTTCCAGGCATTGCATCTCTTTTTACTCCAAAAGATGGTAAAGCCCACGCATGAAGAACATCGTTTGCTGTTATTAAAACTTTAACTACCTTGTTAACAGGAACGACGACTTCATTGTCAACAGCCAATAGTCTAGGTTGGCCTGGTTTCAGATCCTCTTCTTCAATCATATAAGAGTCGAAAATTATTTTTTCATCTAGGTATTCATAACCCCAATACCATTGATAACCGACAGCCTTGATTGTAACGTCAGCTTTTGGGATTGTATCTTGTGAATATAAAATTTTAAAAGATGGTACTGCCATAACTATAAGTATTAAACACGGTATAAGTGTCCAAAGTATTTCAACAGCTACATTATGCGTTCTTTTAGACGGGTTTGGATTTCTTGAAGCTCTAAATCTGATACAGGTATACGCCATTAAGAATAATACAAATCCGCTAATAGCAACAATAATTGGTACTAACATGTAATCATGAAATTTCACTATTTCGTACATAGATTGTGAAGCTGGGTTTTGAAATCCTAATTGCCAATCTTTTGGCTCGTTAGCATTTGCAGTTGAAGATATTAATAAAACTATAGTGTATAATAATTTTTTAAGCATTTTTATTTCATTTTTATACATTTTTTAAATTAATTAACAAATTCAATTAATGCGACAATTATGAATTGAAATAGACGAAATTTACTAATGAAATAGCGGTTATAACGGCAGTATCTGACCTTAAAATATTCTTAGACAAGGTAAAAGATTTTACATCAGGAACAGTCATAATAGACTCGCGTTCTGCTGGTGAAAAATCACCTTCGGGTCCTATTAAAACACTTAAAGATTTCCCTTTTATAATATCATTGTTTTTCAAATAATTTTTAGAGTTTACATCTGCAAATAATAATTTTGTGGAGCCTCCTAAACTATTTAAAAAGTCCTTGAGTTTTTTTACTTCTGAAATTTCTGGTGGATTTAACTGATCTGATTGTTCTGTAGCCTCAATAACTATTTTTTTTGCTCTGTCATAATTTAATTCTTTAACTTCTGTTCTCTCTGAAACTATTGGAATTATTTTACTAACGCCCAGTTCAGTTGATTTTTGCAAAATTGTATCCATTGGTGTTTTTTTAACTAGACAGATTGCGAGTTCAATTTTGGATATATTGTTAGCTTGTTTGATTTTTTTTATAAATTTTACCTCAACCTTATCTTTTTTAACAAAAGTAAGTTCACTTTCCCATTCTCCGTCTTTGTTAAACAAATTTAATCGAGAACCCAACTTAAGTCGCATCACATTTGCTACATAATGACCATGTTCTTTTGAAAGTAACTTAGACGTATTTTCAACTATACTGTTTGGATGATATAATCTAATATTCATAAATAATAATATAATATAAAAAACTTAAATTAAAGTATGGATTTTAAAGCAATAGTATTTGATGCTTATGGAACACTGTTTGATGTAAATTCAGCAGTGGAGAAAAGTAAACATAAAATAGGAAATAAATGGGAAGCCTTTGCAAATTTTTGGCGAACTACACAACTAGAATATACCTGGCTTAGAAGTTTAATGAAAAGACATAAAGATTTTTGGCAAATCACTGAGGATAGTTTAGATAAATCTATGGAAGTTTTTAATATAGACAAAAATATGAAAGTTGAATTATTGAATCTCTATAAAATTTTATCACCATATCCAGAAGTAAAAGAAGTTTTAGAAAATTTAAAAAAGAAAAAACTTAAGCTCGCTATACTTTCTAATGGAACGCCAGATTTACTGAATGAGTTAGTAAACAAGAACAATTTAGATACTATATTTGATGACCTTTTTTCAATAGAAGAAGTAAAAATTTTCAAGCCTGACTCGAAAGTATATAATCTTCCAGCTAAAAAATATAATGTGCAACCATCTGAAATTGTTTTTTTGAGCGCTAATACGTGGGATGTTTCAGGGGGTGGAAATTATGGTTATAATTCTGTTTGGGTAAATCGAAACAATTCTCATTTTGATAATCTTGATTATAAACCAAAAATAGAAATTAAAAATTTGAAAGGACTACTTGAAATAGTTTAAAACTTAATTAGATTAAATCTATGTCAAATATTGAAATCAAAAAAATTGTTAATGCTATTGAGACTTCTGATGGTGCTGGAGTAAAACTTAAAAGAAGTATAGGGACTGCAGAAGCAGATTACATTGACCCTTTTTTAATGTTAGATGAATTTGGTTCAGATAATAAAAATGATTATGTTGCAGGATTTCCTCCTCATCCTCATAGAGGTATTGAAACAGTTACATACATGCTTAAAGGCAAATTTGAACATGAGGACAGCACTGGTGCCAAAGGAATTATGGCTTCAGGTGATGTTCAGTGGATGAAAACTGGAAGAGGAATAATACACTCTGAAATGCCTGCAATGTCTGGTGGTCAATTGCTTGGCTTTCAACTATGGATAAACATGCCAGCTAAACTAAAAAAAAATAAACCTGAATACATTTATATTAAAAATAATGAGCTAGGAACTTATGGCGATGATGAAAAAACTGTAAAAGTAATTGCTGGAAGATTTAAAGACATTGAGGGCCCTGAAAAAAATCATAATGTTGAACCAATATATTTTCATGTAGTTTTAAAGGAAGAAAAAGAATTTTCTTGCGAAGTTCCGGAGGGGCATAATTCATTTATTTATTTGCTTAAAGGTCAAATAAAAGTCGGTAAAGTAAATCATGAAAAAACCAAAGACTCAAATTTGATATTATTAAAACAAGGCAAAAATCTTCAAATCAAAGCTGAAAAAGAAAGTGAATTTTTATTAATTGCAGGTAAACCAATCGGGGAGCCTATTGCTAGAGGGGGTCCATTTGTGATGAATACTAAAGCTGAGATTATTGAGGCTATAAATGATTACCAAAACGGAACCTTTGCAAAATATTAAATGTATTCTATAAATTTTTCAAAAACTGGAGGACCTGAGGTTTTAAAATACGAAAAATTGTCTATTTCTGAACCTAAAGATAATGAAGTATTAATAAAGCATTCAGCTATAGGTTTGAATTTCATTGATACATACCATAGATCGGGATTATATCCTGTTCCTCTTCCATCAGGTATTGGCCTTGAAGGTTCAGGAACTATAGAAAAAGTCGGACCTGGGGTAAAAGGTTTCAAAGAGGGTGATAAAGTTGCTTATGCCGCTGCACCTATTGGATCTTACGCAACACATAGAATTTATCCAACAAAAAATTTAGTAAAAATACCGGAAGGAATTGATCCAGAAATTGTAGCATGTTTAATGACAAAAGGTTTAACAACCTTTTATCTTTTACACAAAACTTTTCCTGTAAAAAAAGGTCAGACAGTTTTATTTCATGCTGCCGCTGGTGGAGTTGGCCAAATTTTTTGTCAATGGGCTAAAAGTTTAGGTTGTGAAGTAATTGGCACAGTCGGATCTGAAGAAAAAATCAAACTAGCAAAAAAATATGGTTGTGATGAGGTAATAAATTACTCTAAAGATAATTTTCAAGAAAGAGTTATGGAAATTACAAAAAATGAAGGGTTGCCAGTAGTATATGATGGTGTTGGCAAAAATACCCTTGAAAAATCATTAGGTTGTTTAAAGATGAGAGGTACTATGGTTTCTTTTGGAAATGCATCGGGAAAACTTGATCCGATTGATGTAGGGAAATTGATAGCACCAAAAGGCCTGTATTTAACTAGACCTAGTATAGCACATTATACATCAACAAGATCAGAATTAGATGAAGCTGCGGAAAAACTTTTTGAAATGGTTAAATCTAATAAAGTAAAAATAGAAATATTTAAAAAATATTCTCTTAAGGATGCTAGTGAAGCCCATAAAGATCTTGAAGAGAGAAAAATATTAGGACCAGCAGTAATTATTCCCTAAATTGTACATCCATGTCTGATAGGTGAAGTTTCAAAGCTTTTGTTGATATTTGAATTTCTCTTATAAAAAAAATTATTGATAGCATCATAGACAAACAACATGATCCAAAAATAACTCTAGCTATAAAAATTCTGTCCAGATACAAACCAAAAACAGTAAGCATATTGAATAAAAAACCAAATGCGCCAAACATTATAGCAAATCTAATTACGTTAATTCTAGCATTTAAATTAATTAATTGTTTCTTCCATTCAGGAGGCGTATGCTTTTCAAATATATGTTCATCATGAATTTTCCTTATCAAATTACTCAATGTATGAAATCTATTACTATAAACGCTCATAATTAAAGGAATAGCAGGAAACATTAGAGCTGTTACTGTATAATCTATATTCATAGCGAATCAATTTGATTATGAATCGTCCGTTTGTTATTTACAAGTAAATTATAATGGAATATTTCAAATTATTTTTAGATTTAACAAGATTACAAAAGCCCATAGGCTTTATGTTGCTTTTCTGGCCCTGTGCATGGGGATTAACCATTGGTTTTGAATTTTCTAACAATAATTTTTTATATTTTAAATATTTAATACTATTTTTTATCGGTTCAGTCTTGATGAGATCTGCAGGATGCATAGTCAATGATATTTTTGATAAAGATATTGACATAACTGTCAAGAGAACAAAAAATAGACCAATTACGTCTGGAAAGATTTCAGTTAAAAATTCTTTACTAATCACTTTGATTTTATGTTTGTTAGCTTTTTTAATTTTGATTCAATTTAATTCTACTACAATTTTTTTAGGCTTAGCCTCTATGCCGTTTGCTTTCACATACCCGCTTATGAAAAGATACACTTACTGGCCTCAGCTTTTTTTAGGATTTACATTTAATTACGGTTTGATAATGGCTTGGTTTTCCTTAGATAATGAATTTTCTATTGCACCAATAATTTTTTATTTTGGAGCCATATTTTGGACACTTGCCTACGACACTATATATGGATTTCAAGATATTAAAGATGATGAAATAATAGGAGTTAAATCAACCTCAATAAAGTTTAAAAATAATCCAAAAATTTTTATTAGTCTATGTTATTCAATATTTTTAATTTCACTTATCTTATTAGGTATTTATATGAATTATAATTATTTTTATTTTTGTTCACTTGTTTTTATTGCAGTACACCTTTTGATTTATCAGACAGGTTATTTAAATGTAAAAAAAAATGATAATTGTCTTAAAAGATTCAAAAGTAATAATCTGCTTGGACTTATTACTTTATTAATCTTAATTATCGGGAAAATTTATTGATGACAGACTTCGATATATTAAAAAGATTATATAAAAGTTACACAAGAAGATTTATAAAAAAAATATTTCTTGCAGTAATACTTTCAATAATTCTAGCTGCAAGCACTTCTTCAATTGCTTGGTTGCTTGATCCTGCAATCAAAAAAATATTCATAGAAAAAGATGAAAATTTAATTCTTCTCATTCCTGGATTTATTATTTTAGCTTTTGCAACAAAAGGTTTTTCTCTTTATGCAGCAAAAATTATTATGATTGGAGTAGCTGAGGATGTAAAAAAATTAGTACAAGTAGATATGATGAATTCTTTAATAATTGCAGATACTCAATTCATTGAAAAAAAACATTCTGGAAAATTTATTACTAATCTAACTAATGATGTTGGATTTATTACAAATCTAGTTAGTGTTGCAATATTAAATCTTTTTAAAGACTCCCTAACATTAATTGGTTTATTAGGTGTAATGTTCTTTCAAAATTGGAGATTATCTTTAATAGCAATAATCATGATTCCTTTAGCCAGTTATGCGGCAAGAACATTGGGTAAAAGAATAGGAAAAGTTTCAAAGGAACAGATGGAAAGAGTGGGATTCCTTCATACTTATTTAATGGAACTTTTTAAAAATCACAAAATTATTAAAATTTTTCAACAAGAGAATTATGAAAAAGTAAGAGCCGATAAGGCGTTAGAGGCTGTAAAAGAAAAATCAAAAAAAATTAATGAGGTTATTGTAAGAACTTCACCTATTATGGAGTTTTTTACAGGTATAATGATCGCAATTTTGATTTTTTATTCTGGGAAGTTAATAATTAATGAGCAATTAAGTATTAATAATTTCTTTTCATTTCTCGCTGCAATGATGCTTTCATATCAACCTGTAAGATCTTTAGCCACTTTAAACTTGACTATAAGCCAAGGGCTTGCTGGTGCAAAAAGGATTATTCCAATAATTGACAAAAAACAAAATATTTTTGAAAATTTAAAGCAAGATAAAATTGTCTTGTCTGAAGGAAAAATAAACTTTGATGATGTGAGTTTTAACTATGATGAAGAAAACAAAATAGTCTTAAAAAATATCAATTTAAATATTAATGGTGGTAAAATGACCTCTCTAGTTGGGCATAGCGGGGCTGGAAAGTCAACAATACTAAATTTGATTCCAAGGTTTTATGATAGATCAGATGGCGATATTAAAATAGATAATCAGTCCATTTATCAAAAAAAACTTTCTTCCGTAAGAGAAAATATTTCACTAGTGAGTCAAGAAACTACTCTTTTTGATGATACAATCTTGAATAATATAAAATATGCCAATTTAAATGCCTCTACAAATGAAATTAAAGAAGCAGCTAGGTTGTCTTTTGCAGAAGAATTCATAAATTCGCTTCCTAATAATTTTGATACAATTATTGGTGAAAATGGAGTCAGGTTATCAGGAGGAGAAAAACAAAGATTATCAATTGCGAGGGCCATATTAAAAAAAAGCAAAATTATACTTCTTGATGAAGCAACTTCGTCATTAGATGCTGAAACAGAAAAAAAAATTCAAGATGCAATAAATTTTTTAACTAAAGGAAGAACAACCTTAGTAATAGCTCATAGACTTTCAACAATTTTAAATTCTGACAAGATATATGTTATTGATGCTGGAAAAGTCGTCGGCGAAGGAAATCATGAAAATCTTTTAAAGACCTCTTCTATTTACAAAAACTTTTATGAAAAACAATTAAGGAAACAGTAATGTTTTTTTTTTTATCAACTGATAAATTACATTTTAATTTTCATCTCACCAGTAATTATTTTAGTTAGAATATTAAGAAAAAAAGAACATATCTTTAGATTTTTAGAAAAATTCACAGTATTTACCAAAAAAAATACAAACGGGAATATTATCTGGTTTCATGGAGCCAGTGTAGGAGAAATTATGAGCATAATCCCTTTGATTGAAAAATATGAAAAAAGAAGAGATATTTCCAAAATCCTAGTTACATCGCAAACATTAAGTTCTTCTTTGATTTTAAAAAAATTTAATTTTAAAAAAACCATACATCAATTTTATCCTTTGGATATCAATTTATTTTCAAAAAGATTTTTGAATTATTGGAATCCAAAAATTGCTATTTTTATTGACTCTGAAATTTGGCCAGCTATGTTTTTTCAGATCAAAAGAAAATCTATTCCATTAATTTTATTAAACGCAAGGATTACAAATAAATCTTTTAAAAATTGGTCTAAATTTATTTTTTTCGCAAAAAAGATATTTCAAAAGATTGATATGGCATATCCACAAAATTATGAAACCTACAAATACCTCAAAAAATTGGGTCCAAAAAAAATTAAATTTATTGGAAATATAAAATTTGCTGAAAGCGAGAGTGAAAAAAAAAATAAATTTAGATAGTAGATTATTAAAAAAGATACAGAAAAGAAAAGTTTGGTGTGCTTCAAGTACCCATGAAACAGAAGAAATAATATGTGGAAAGACTCACATAAAGGTTAGAAAAAAAATTAAAAATTTACTTACAATTATTATACCAAGACATATCCAAAGAGTTCCTAAAATTTTAGAAGATTTAAAAAATCTTGGTTTAAATGTTTGTTGCCATGATTCGAAAAAAAATATTTCAAAATCAACAGATATTTATTTAGTAAATACTTATGGTGAAACTAAAAAATTTTATAAAATATCAGAAACTGTGCTATTAGGAGGTTCGTTTATTAATCGTGGAGGTCAAAATCCAATAGAGCCTGCAAGATATGGAAATAAAATAATACATGGTCCTTACATAAAGAATTTTAGAGAGGTTTATTCATATTTATCAAAACTCAGAATTTCGAGTCAAGTAAATGACTATCAGAAACTACAAAAGAAACTTGGTATATTATTAAAAAGAAAAAAATTAAAAAATACCAGTTCGAAAAAACTCAAAATAATTGGTCATAAAATTCTTTATGAATATTTAAATAATATTAACAAAATTTTAAAATATGAACTATAAAAAGCCTAAATTTTGGGATTTTAAAAAGCCAAATCTCTTATCCTATATCCTCTATCCTTTTGCAATTTTTTATAATCTTTTATTCCTTTTAAAAAGTCTGAGTAATAAAAAAAACTCAAATTTAAATATTAAGTGCATATGTGTTGGAAATATTTACTTAGGTGGAACAGGGAAAACTTCATTAAGTATTAAATTACATAAAATCTTAAAAGATAAATTTAAAACGTGTTTTATTAAAAAAAATTATGTTGAACAATCAGACGAAATAAAGCTCTTAAATAAATACGGTAAGATCTTCACAAGCAACAAGAGGTATAATGCACTAAAAAAAGCAGAAGAAGAGGGATATGAGGTTGCAATATTTGATGATGGCTTACAAGATAAAAGTATAAAATTCGACTGTTCTTTTGTCTGTTTCAATAAAAAAAATTGGATAGGAAATGGAATGATAATTCCATCTGGACCTTTAAGAGAGAAATTGAGAAATATTTCAATTTATAAAAACGTTTTTCTTATCGGAAACGATGAAGATACAACTCAAATAATTCAAAAGATAAATGAAATGAATATTAAAATAAATATTTTTGATGCAAAATATCAAATTACAAATTTAAACAATCTCGATATTAATAAAAATTATTTTGTTTTTTCTGGAATTGGAAACCATTCAACTTTGATTGACACACTTCAAGGTGCAAATTTTAAAATCGTGGGTCAGAAGGAATTTCCAGATCATTTTAATTTTAGTAAAGTTGATATTGAAAAAATCAAAAAACTAGCAAAAACATTAAAAGCTGAGATAATAACAACTGAAAAAGATTTTATGAGAATTGAGAAATATAATATAAATGAAATAAATTATATAACTATAGATTTGTTATTAAAAAACAAAGAGAAAGATTTAATAAATTTATTAAAATGATAATTAAAAATTTAAATTATTTTTTTCAGTCTTTTTTTTATTTATTTTCTATTTTTGATTTTCAAAATTTTGGGTCTAAAATTATCTTCAAATTTAGGTGGAAAAATAATTTCTTTTATTGGACCTTTTTTTAGATCAAAAAGTAGAATAAATTCAAATTTAAAAATTGCTTTTCCAGACATTAAAGATAAGGAAATGGATAAAATTATTAACGATATGTGGAATAATTATGGAAAATTATTTGCAGAATATATTTTCATGAAAAATTTTAGAATGTCGGAGAAAAATAAACTTGTAGAAATTGAAGGTGAAGAAGTAATAAAAAAAATAAAAAACAGTGGAAAACCAGTTATCTTTGTATCAGGACATTTTAGTAATTTTGAATTGATGGCAATGCATATTGAAAAGAGTGGTGTTAAGTTAGCTACAATTTATAGACCTTTAAATAATTATTTTATAAATCCGTTTATGGAAAAAATAAGAAAAAAATATATATGTAAACATCAAATTAAAAAGGGAATATCAGGTCTCAAAGAAACGTTGTCTCTATTTAAACAAGGATATTCAGTCGCTTTAATGATAGATCAAAGAGTAAGTGAGGGAATAAGGTGCAAATTTTTTGAAAAAGATGCATTAACTACCTCAATTCCAGCACAGTTTATTAAAAGATTCAATTGTGATGTAGTGCCTGTATATATAGAGCGATTATCAGGAATAAGGTTTAAGATGACTATATTTGAACCTCTTAGATTTGAGGAAAAATCAAATGAAAAATTTATTACAGAGGAATTAAATTTGTATTTAGAAAATTTAATTAAAAGAAGGCCAGGTCATTGGATTTGGACTCATGGAAGATGGAAATAATCTAGTTTCTTTTAATGTCAGCCTCTTTTGCTGAAAAGTAAGCCTCCTGAAGATCAACATTCCAGTAACAGAGTTTTTCTATACTTATTTTTTTGCCTGAAACAGAGCAAATAACGTAATCTCCTTTTTCCATAACCTCAAACCTATTAGGAAAATATTTTAATTTTGCTAATTTTTTAAACATTTTTAGTTTATAAGGTATAACATGAATATTGGGGTTATTGGAAGTGGAGGAAGAGAACATTCTATTTGTTTTAAATTAAAAAAATCAAAAAATGTATCTAAGATATACTGTATACCAGGAAATGCTGGTACTTCTGAGATTTGCGAGAATATTAATCTTCCAATTGAAAATTTTGACGAAATCTACAAAACAGTAAAAGAAAAGAAAATTAAATTACTTATAATTGGTCCTGAGGTGCCATTAGTAAACGGAATAACAGATTTCTTTGAAAAACACAAAATTATGGTTTTTGGTCCAAATAAAAATGCTTCTAGACTAGAAGGTTCAAAAGCTTTTATGAAGAAAATCTGTGAAGAGTTTAATATCCCCTCTGCTAAGTATAAGGAAATATCCAATATAAAAGAGGCTGAACTCGCATTGGAAAAATTTAATAAACCCTTTGTTGTGAAGTCTGATGGATTAGCCGCTGGAAAAGGAGTTACAATTTTAGAAGATAAACAAAAAGCACTTTCTGAAATAAAAAAAATATTAGATGGTAAATTTAAATCATCAAAAAAAGTTGTTTTAGAAGAATTTTTAGAAGGAGAAGAAGCAAGTTATTTTGTAATTACAGATGGTAAAAACTATTTACCAATTGGGACCGCGCAGGATCATAAAAGAATTGGAGAAAATGATACTGGTCCTAACACAGGTGGCATGGGCGCTTATTCGCCCGCGCCCTTAATAACGAAAGACATAGAAGAAAAGATAAAAAAAAAAATTATAGAGCCAACTATAAAAGGAATGAATCTAAAAGGTCACCCTTTCAAAGGTATTTTGTATGCAGGACTAATGATTAAAAATTCTGAACCTAAGTTAATTGAATATAATATCAGATTCGGTGATCCAGAATGTCAAATTTTGATGATGAGATTAAAGAATGACCTATTAGAATTAATCCTTGCCACACTAGAAGGTACCATTAAGAAACACGATATTCACTGGATAGATGATCCTGGTATCACTATTGTTGCAGCTAGCAAAGGTTATCCAAATGAATATAAAAAAAATGAAGAAATTAAAAATTTAGATTTAATAAAGAATGATGACAAGCAGCAACTATTCCATGCTGGTACTTTAAAAAAAAGAGATGGAAAAATTTATTCAAATGGAGGAAGAGTTTTAAATTCAACAGTGGTAGCAAATTCACTTCTTAAAGCTAGAAATCTTGCTTTAGATATCCTGAAAAAAGTAAAATGGGATAATATTTATTACCGAAAAGATATAGGTAATAAATTATTAGATAAATGAGAATTATTTCTGGAAAATATAAAGGTAAAAAACTTTATTTACCTAAAGACAACCTAACTAGACCTTTGAAAGATTTAACTAAAGAGTCGCTTTTTAATATTATAAGTCATTCAAGCTTATTTAATTTTAAATTAGATAATACTATTATTCTAGATTTATTTTCAGGTATAGGTACTTTTGGTTTAGAATGTTTATCAAGAAATGCTAAAAAAGTTTATTTTATTGAAAATCATATAAATGCAATTTCAATACTAAAAAAAAATATAGGACTTCTAGAAATGGAAGAAAAATCATCCATTTTAAAAAATAATTTATATGACACTGAAATCTTAAAAAATATAAAAAAAAAATTTGATATAATATTTATTGATCCTCCTTATAAAGACAAAAAAATTTCTATATTAATAAATTTGATTTTGAAAAATAATTTATTAAAAACAGATGGTATAATAATTATTCATAGACATAAAAAAGATATTGAAAGATTTCCTGATAATTTCGAAATTTTAAGAGAAGAAATATACGGTTTATCAAAAATAATTTTTGGTAGGTAAATTATTTGATAATTCTTTTTGTCTCAGTTTTAATTAATTCTACTGAAGGTTGATCAAAAGGGTTTACTTTTAAAGCTTTAGCCAGCAAGATTGTTTCTAAAACAAAAAAGGTGAAAAGTTCCCCAAGGGTTTTTTCATTTCTCTGAGTAATACTAAAACTTCTAAATGGAATTCCTTTTTTTTTGAAAACATTTTCTGTAGCCTTTTTTTGATAAAATAAAATTGTATTCAAATTTTTTCCTTTTAAAAATGAAAAATCTTTATCTAAATATTTATTATTTACAGAATTTTTTAGATTTTCGTTTACATAAAAAAAGGTAAAAAAATTATTTTTAGGACCGTCCAAGTAATGTTGCATTAAACTATGATTATCTTTGGGCATTGTAGAAATAATTGGAAGAATACCTTTTCCATTTTTTCCAAGACTTTCTGCTATAAGTTGTTGATACCATTTAAATAGATCATCAGATTTTTCATCATAATTTAATATTATAGAATTTTTTTTACCTAATTTTACAAGTTTTATAGTCTCATTTACATTATCAATTAAATTGTTCAGAAAAACTCTATTATTAATTAAGTTATTAAACTGTTTGAATTTTTTAATGTTGAAACCCATTAATTCTGCGGGAAGCATTCCAACCTCAGATAAAACTGAAAATCTTCCACCGATATAGTTTTTGTGTTCATATATATCTGATTTCAGTTTTGCAGCAAGTTTGTTTAAATAGTTATTTTTTTTCTCTGAAATTATCAAATTTTTATCTTCCTTATGTATAAAAAGGTTTGCGTTAACAATTGTTTCAAGGGTGTTTCCTGATTTTGAGATAATAATATTTAATTTTTTTTTCTTTTTTTTTTTAAAAGAAATATTATTTAAATTATCAATAAACTCATAAGATCTTTTTTGTTTTGTTTTTAAAAAACTAAATATTGTCTTTACACCTAATATGGATCCACCAATTCCTATTATATTAATATGTTTAAATTTTTTTAGCTTTTTTAAGTCATCTTTAAAAAATGAATATTTATAATTTTTTTTAAAAGAACTTAATAAATTTGAATTTTTCTTAATAAGATAATGTAGTTCCTTTATATTTACGATTTTTTTTTTTGAAATATTAAATGAGTTAAAACTGATATACTTTGAAAACATTAATTTTTATTAATTTCTTTCAAAATGTATTCTTCAACAGACTTAAGATCAGTATTAGATGATGTAATTTTTTTTTCGCTGTTTGTACCTAGCAGAGACTTAATAGTAATATCCTCATTTTTACTTTCTTCAATTATGTCTTCATTTGGTACAGGTAGTTTGCCGTATTCTGGTGGAAGAGTAAGTGGATTCTTTTTTTCTATCAAAAATTCATCAGAACTTTCAGTTTTTTTTCCAGCCAAACCATCTCTAACAGACTTACAAGAAGTAAGCATAATCAACAAAAATATACAAATTATTTTAAACATTTGATTTATAATATTTATCTTTTAAAAATATTTCAGCAAAAATAAGGCAAATCACTCCTATAGTTATAAACATATCAGCAATATTGAAAACAAACCAGTGATATCCATTAAAATTTACATCAATGAAATCTGGTACCGCTGAATAATATATTCTGTCAAATAAATTACCTAGTGATCCGCCAACTACCATCAACAAAAAATAAAGGTTAAAATTATTTGCTTTAATAGTTAGGTAAATTAGTAAAAAATTAATAAAAATTATTAATAGAGTTATTGAATTGTAAAATAAATTATTTTTTGATGACAATAAACCAAAACCTATTCCATCATTCCAAATTAAAATAAAATTAAGAAACTGATTAACATAAATATCTACGCTTCCTGTGTTTTCTGCAATTTCTAAAATATAAATTTTTGTTATTCTATCAAAAATAAATATTATAGAGATTATCAAAAAACATTTTACGAATTTCCTATTAATTTGAAAGAAACTTTTAACCATTTTCGAAACCACAATTGTGTCTGTCACAATTGCCTTCTTTGATCTTCCAACAAACTGAACATTTATTTCCTTTGGCCTTAAAAGTATCGACACTAATTTCTTTATCTGAGCCTTTATCTAAAACAACACTTGCGCTTGAAGTAATACAAATTTCGGAAAAATCAAATTTTTTATAATTATCGTAAAACTTTTTGTTTAGTTTAATTTTAATATCAGCCTCTAAACTTGAGCCTATTTCTTTAAGAGCTCTCTTAGTTTCTATGCTTATATTAGAAACATCTCTTATTTTTTTAAGATCATCCCATCTTAAATTTAAATCTTTGTTATTCCAATTTTCTGGAATTTTCGGAAAAGATTTAAGATGAATACTTGTTCCATCTTTTTGATTAGTTAATCTAAAAATCTCTTCGGTTGTAAAAGACAGAATGGGTGCAAACCAACTCAAAAGGCACTCCAAAAGAATATTAAGAACTCTTAAACATGAATTCCTTTTGAAAGAGTCTAAACTATCACAATAAAGAGAATCTTTTCTAATATCAAAATAAAATGCTGATAATTCAATAGTACAAAAATTTAATAAATCCTTGTACAAAGTATGAAAGTTATAAGATGAAAAATTCTTATGAAACTTCTTATCTAATTCATAAATTTGAAATAACATATATTTTTCTAGTTCTGGAAATTTATCTATTTCTATTAAATCTAATTTTTTAAAATCAATTTTATCTTGTAGATTTCCTAATAAATATCTAAAAGTATTTCTTATCTTTCTGTAGGACTCTGCATGTTGTTCTAAAATATTGTAATCTACTCTAATATCCTCTGAATAATCTGAGGCCATTACCCAAATTCTTAAAATATCAGCCCCATACTTTTTTAGAATATCATCGGGCGATATTACATTACCCGTTGATTTCGACATTTTTAAACCTTTTCCATCAACAACAAAACCATGGGATAAAATTTTTTCAAATGGAGCTCTACCTCTTGTTCCACAAGATTCTAAAAGTGACGAATGAAACCAGCCCCTATGCTGATCGGAACCCTCTAAATACATTGAGGCAGGCCATTTTAAATCTTTTCTTTTTTCCAAAACAAATGAGTGTGTAGAGCCACTATCAAACCATACTTCAACTATGTCACTTAATTTCGAATAATCATCTGCTTTATACTTTGCTCCTAAAAAAATTTGATAATCCTCAGAAAACCAACAATCTGAACCTTGTTTTTCATAAATTTTTGCAATATTTTCAAAAATCTCGTCATCTATTAGGACTTTCCCATCCTTTTTGGAAATAAATATCGGTAGCGGAACGCCCCAAACTCTTTGTCTTGAAATACACCAGTCAGGTCTTGTTTCAATCATTGATCTCAATCTTTCTTTTCCTTTAGCAGGATAAAATGATGTTTCATCAATTGCCTTTAAAGCCTTATCTCTTAAACCATGGCTATCCATTGAGATAAACCATTGAGGAGTAGCTCTATGAACTAAAGGAGCTTTAGATCTCCATGAATGTGGGTAAGAATGATTTAACTTTCCACTGGAAAAAAGTTTATTATGTTCTTTAAGCTTTTCTATTACAATAGGGTTCGCCTTGAAAATATGAATGCCCTCAAATTTCAAAATATTTTTAGTATAGATTCCGTTATCATCAACAGTTTCAACTGCTTTGATACCATGATTTAAGCATAAGTTAAAATCATCTGGACCATGACTTGGAGCACAATGAACAATCCCTGTACCTTGTTCTAAGTTTACAAAATTTGCTTCTAATAGAGGAATATCATAATTGTAACCAATTTCTAAAAATGGATGGGAACAGGATGTCCCTTCAAATTCTGTTCCTGGAAAATCAGATATAACTTTATAGTTTTTGATTTCACATTTTTGGACAACTGAATCCAATAATTCTTTAGCAACTACAACTTTTACATTTTTAAATTTATTTTCATCAAGAATCTCGATTATTGAATAATCAAGATTTTTGTTAAAAGCTAAGGCTTTATTTGCAGGTATAGTCCATGGTGTAGTGGTCCAAATTAATATTTGAGTATTTTTAATTTTTTCATTTTTTGAATTTTTAACTGGAAAACAAACATATATTGCATCAGAAGTATGCTCCATATATTCAACCTCTGCATCCGCTAAAGCAGTTTTTTCAACTGTTGACCATAAAACAGGTTTATATCCACGATACAAACTGCCCTCTTTAAGGAATTTTCCTAATTCTCTGACAATTTGTGCTTCAGCATTATTGCTCATAGTTGAGTAATAATCTTCCCAATCGCCAATAACGCCAAGCCTTTTAAATTGATCCTTGTGAATTTCTATCCATTTTTCAGCAAATTCTCTACACTCTTTTCTAAATTCAATTATTGGAACATCATTCTTATTCTTTTTATTCTTTTTATATTGCTCCTCTATTTTCCATTCAATAGGTAGGCCATGACAATCCCATCCTGGAACATAAACTGAATCTTTGCCATCCATTTGATGAAATTTAATTATTATATCTTTTAGAATCTTATTTAATGCTGTTCCCATATGGATATTTCCATTTGCATAAGGTGGGCCATCATGTAAAACAAATTTTTCTTTTCCCTTATTTTCTACCCTAAGTTTTTTATATAAATTGATCTTATTCCAGTATTCAACTAATTTTGGTTCTTTTGCTGGAAGATTTGCCTTCATTGAAAATGAAGTTTTGGGAAGATTAATATTTTCTTTGCTCATAATTACAAAACTTTTTTAGCAACTTTTAAGTCTGATTTAATTTGTTTTTTAAGCTCTTTAATACCTTTAAATTTTTTTTCTTTCCTTATAAATTTTATAAATTCAACAGTTATTTTCTTATTATAAAGATTTTTATCAAAATTAAATATATTTACCTCCAATAAAATCTTTTTTTGGTTAAAAGTTGGCCTATAACCTAAATTTGCAATTCCCTTAAGGTATTTTTTTTCTTTTTTCAAAAAAACCTTAACAGCATAAACACCTGTACATGCTATAACATAGTCTTTCAAATTAAGATTGCATGTTGGAAAACCAATTTTTTTTCCTATACTTCTTCCTCGCTGTACTACGCCTTCTATTGACCAATTTCTCCCAAGATATTTATTTACAGTTTTAAGATTTCCTTTGCTTAAAAGTTTTCTTATCAGTGTTGAGGATATAATTTTTTTTTTACTTTTAAAAGGAGTTGGATTAATAATCTTGAAACTAAATTCTTTTTCAAAAGATTTTAAAATTTTAACATTCCCTTTCCTTTTATTTCCGAATTTAAAATTATTACTAACAAATATATATTTTGCTCTTAATTTATCATAAATTATTTCTTTTATAAATTTTTTATAATGAATTTTAGAAAATGTTTTATCGAACTTCTTGTTAATAACAAAATCTACTTTAAAATTTTTAAATAACTCGAGTTTTTGATTTATATTAGAAATTCTATAATTCTTTAAAGCCTTGAAAAAAAACATCTTGGGAATTGGATTAAATGTAACAACTCCAATTTTCAATTTTTTCCTTCTTTTAAATCTTTTAGCTTTATTAAATAATTTTTGATGTCCTAAATGTACTCCATCAAAATTTCCAATAAGAATAATAGAGTTTTTATACTTTTTATCTATGTTAAAGTTTTTATAATATTTTATTTTTTTTACCATTTTAGCTTTGACTGGATATAATCTACTTTTACATTATAACTAGAAAATAATTTATTTAAATTACTCTTAGACTCATTTTTATGAATACCACCAGATATAAACAAAGAGCTAAATTTTAAATTATTAGCACCTTTTATATCTGTATTTAAGTTGTCACCAATGCATAAAACTCTTTTATTAGATTTTTTTGAAGCTAATTTATAGATTAATGGGAAAGGTTTTCCAAAATAAATAACTTTTCCACCAATTTTTTCAAATTCTTTTGCAACAGATCCTGCACAAAATTCTCTTTTGTTGCCTCTATCGACAACTAAGTCAGGGTTGGTACACACCATATTTTTTTTTATATTTTTACTCAGTAATAATTTATAAAAATCTAATTTCTGATGATTATCAAATAGTCCTGTGCATAATAGAAATTCTGCGTCCTCTATCTTTTTTACCTTATTTTTTTGAAAAAATTTAAAAAGATCAAAATCTCTTGGTGGACCCAAGTGGAAGAATTTTTTACTTTTTAATTTTTTTGATAAATAATTTAGTGCTGCTTCTCCAGATGTGTAAACTTTAGAACTTTTTCTTTTTTCTAAACCCATTTTTTTGAGAAAATTTATTACCGTATTATTTGGCCTTGGTGCATTAGTTAATAAAACATATTCTTTGTTATATGTTTCTAGTTGATCAAGTAAATCAACTGCATCTTTGTAAAGAGTGATACCATTATGAAGGACCCCCCAAATATCAATATATAAAAAATCATAATTGTTTATTATTGATTTTAGTCCTTTCTTATCCAAATTTACCGTCATTTGGGAGATATAACGCAAAAATGACTATATTTCTTTGATTTTTTTGACTTTATATTTACCAAGATACCTTGAAATATTTTGCTTATATCTCTATATGAAATCAATATTTATAGGAGTTTATATGAAATTTAAACCTTTACACGATCGTGTATTAATAGAAGTGCTAGATAGTACCGAAAAAACAGCCGGTGGAATAATTATTCCTGACACTGCAAAAGAAAAGCCTCAAGAGGGGAAAGTTGTTGCAGTTGGTGGTGGGGCAAAAACTGAGGACGGCAAAATCATACCAATGGATGTCAAAGTTGGCGACAAAGTTTTGTTTGGCAAATGGTCAGGAACTGAAGTCAAAATCAATGGAAAAGAATATAGCATAATGAAAGAGTCTGACATTATGGGAATTACAAAATAATAAATTATAAGGAGAAAAAATGGCTAAAATAGTTAAATTTAATTCAGATGCTAGAACCTCCATGCTTAAAGGGGTTGATATCTTAGCAAACACAGTCAAGGTAACATTGGGTCCTAAGGGAAGAAATGTTGTTATAGACAAATCTTATGGAGCTCCGAGAACAACTAAAGATGGCGTTACAGTCGCAAAAGAAATTGAGTTAGACGATAAATTTGAAAATATGGGTGCTCAAATGCTAAAAGAAGTGGCAAGTAAAACAAATGATGAAGCAGGTGATGGAACTACAACTGCTACAATACTTGCTCAAGCAATTATAAAAGAGGGTTGTAAGTATGTTACTGCAGGCATGAACCCTATGGATGTGAAAAGAGGTATTGATGCAGCTGTTGATCATGTAAAGCAAAAACTAATTTCTTCAGCTAAAAAAGTTAAAGATAGTGATGAAATAGCTCAAGTGGGTACTATCTCTGCAAACGGAGACAAAGAGATTGGAAATATGATTTCAAAAGCTATGCAAAAAGTTGGTAATGAAGGTGTCATCACAGTTGAAGAAGCTAAAGGAATTGAAACAGAGCTTGATGTTGTGGAGGGTATGCAATTTGATAGAGGTTATCTTTCTCCCTATTTTATAACCAATGGAGATAAGATGACTACAGAGCTAGAAAATCCTTTAATTTTACTTCACGAAAAAAAATTGACAAATCTTCAAACAATGGTTCCGCTGCTTGAAGCAGTTGTGCAAGCTGGGAGGCCTTTGATGATTATATCAGAAGACGTAGAAGGTGAAGCACTAGCTACATTAGTTGTTAATAAACTAAGAGGTGGATTGAAAGTAGTTGCTGTAAAAGCGCCAGGTTTTGGTGATAGAAGAAAATCTATGTTAGAAGACATAGCTATCCTAACAGGTGGACAGGTTATTTCTGAAGATCTAGGTATTAAATTAGAAAATGTTAAGCTTGGTGATTTAGGTTCTGCTAAACGTGTTAAAGTGGATAAGGAAAATAGTACCATAGTCAGTGGCTCAGGAAAAAAAGCAGATATTGAGGCTAGATGCAGTCAAATCAAACAACAGATTGATGAAACAACTTCAGATTATGATAGAGAAAAACTACAGGAAAGATTAGCCAAACTTGCTGGGGGAGTAGCTGTAATTAAAGTCGGTGGAGCTACTGAAGTAGAAGTTAAAGAGAGAAAAGATAGAGTTGAAGATGCACTTAATGCAACTAGAGCGGCTGTTGAAGAAGGTATTGTAGTAGGAGGAGGATGTGCATTACTTTATGCTTCTCAAGATTTAGACAAAGTTAAAGTAAAAGGTGACGACCAAAAGGCTGGGGTTGAAATCGTCAAAAGTGCATTACAAGCCCCTATAAGACAAATAACAACAAATGCAGGAGTAGATGGATCTGTAATTGTTGGTAAATTATTAGAATCTAACAAACCAAATAATGGCTATGACGCTCAAAGTGAGCAATACGTTGATATGGTCAAAGAGGGAATAATTGATCCGGTTAAAGTAGTCAGAACAGCACTCCAAGATGCTGCTTCAATCGCAGGTTTGTTAGTCACTACCGAAGCAATGATCGCTGATAAACCAGATGAAAAAGATTCTGGACCTGCTATGCCAGCTGGAGGAATGGGTGGAATGGGAGGAATGGGTGGAATGGGAATGTAATCCCCATTAATCTCAAATAAAAATTCAAAAAGGGCAGTTTTTACTGCCCTTTTTTTTTCGATTTTCGATCACATATAAATTTAATTTTTTCTATGTAATTGAGGTTAAATGTTTTGATAGCCTAAAGGCTAGCTGACAAATAGTTAATGTCGGATTTGCATGTCCAGAAGCGGGAAAGACACTTGAGCCTAGAACATAAAAATTGTTTACGTTATGTATTTTCAAATTTTTATCAACGACTGAGTCATTTGGTCCAATACCCATCCTTGTCCCACCCATTTGGTGAGATCCTCCCTGACCAACTTCATCCCATTGTAATTTATCATTGTAATAAAATTCACCCACCCCTATTCTTCCTAAATTTTGATCTATAAAATATTTGCCTAAATGTTCCATAAATATTCTAATGGTTCTTTTATCATTTTGGTTCAGATTCATTGTAAGTTTAGCCTTTGGGTTACCGTGAGTATCTAAGTTTTGAAAGTCTAAAGAAACTCTATTTTCTCTTAAACGTTCATTTTCAAACAAACATAAGAATCTTATTTGTGCACAATCAACATTTTCATTAATTAATGAAAGTATTTTATTTGCATATGTTGGCGCAACACATAATAATTCTTTTAGTAATTCTTTATGCTTTTGAGTATATTTATTTATTAAAATTCTACACCCTACATTTCCTATTCTTTCCTCTAGAATTAATTTTTCAGTAGGTGCAATGTAAAAAGTTTCTCTATCAAAATTGAAATAATCCAAGTTAAATTTATTTTTAATTTCATCCATGGTAACAATACTTTTTCCAACTTCAATTTTTGGATGGATTTGAAATTCTGTTCCAATTTCTAAATTTTTTAAAAAACCTTTGTTTGATTTATATTTTGAGGTCAGCAAAATTCTTGAATTTTCAACAGCACCACAGGCTAAAATAAATATTCTTGGAATAAATTTATAATATCTTTTTAGATTACTGTTATAAACTTCAACATGTTCAACCTTATTAGTTCCATCAATACTTAAAACTGCTGTTTCGATTAATAAATCTAATTGTTTATCTTTAATTAAGTAATCTTTATAATCTTCATTAATATTCAGTTTTGGCTCACTCCATTTAAAATCAATAAGATTAAAGTTTTCGTTTAAATTCAGATCTGATTTTATAGTTTTTTTTACTTTTAAAAATTTGTATGCATTTTCAGTATAAGGCATGAGTTCTGACTTATTTATCGGCCAAGATTTATAGTCTTGTTTATCTAAAGGTCTACACATGCCGCCCCAAACCATAGTAGTTCCTCCAAATGCTCTGATTCTACGTTCGTCTAGATTTCCTAAACCACAATTATTTACTGATTTTCCCTCATAATGAGTTTGAGATTCATCATCAAATTCAAAGTTGCCCGCTTCTAAAATTAAAATTTTTTCTTTAGTTTTTTTCTTTAGACCTAAAGCCAATGAAATAGCTGCAGGACCTGAACCAGCAATTACAAATTTATAATCTTGAAAATCAATGTTTTTAATTTCAACTAACATGTTTAATGACTTATTTTATAGATTCATAATTAAAAATCTATAATCAATTGTTGAAGTTTTTTAATTTATTCTTTTTTTTGATCTCACGCCTAGTTTTTTGCTATGTCTTAGTCTTAAAACTACTATTGCGGCTGCTATGAGTAATATAGCAATTTACTCATAAACTAAAGCTGAGGCATCCATTTCTTTACCTTGCAATATAATAAATCTAGATAGTGCTGTTATTGCAATTAAAAGAGGCAATGTGATTCTAATTGATTGCTCTTCCCAAAAAACTCTTACCATTGCCATAACTTCTAAATATAGAAATAGTAATAACAAATCAGCTAGAGTTACGGATTGATTTATTATCATTGTCCTAATTTCTAAAATTACAGCTATAATGGTACTTATCAAAATTATGAAGAGAAGTACAAGTTGAATATTTTTAACTAAATTTTGCATTAATTATTTTTTTTTGTAAATGGTAACCATTTCTCTATAGCAGATTTGTCTGGACCTTCATAGGGAATTTCATAGGAGTTAGTGCTAGTTAAAACCTCAATCCCTTTTGAAAAAACAAAAATAAATACAATTACAAAAACTACAACCATAATTTTATATGGATTAAAGTTTTTAGTTTCAAATACTGAAGTAGATTTTTCTTCGGCTTTATGAAATTGTTTAAAAGTCCAATAAACCGCAAAAATTAATCCAACGTGTGCTATATAAATACCTGCCCATCCGAGAGCAAAAGTTGCATAAGAAAAAACATATAAACTAAAAACTGTTGTCCATATAAAACTTAGAACAAGCAAAATTTGCAGTCTTACAGACCTTGGTAAAGCTCTTAAATCATTTTTGCTGTCATCAAATAAAATGTTTGCAGACTCTATCATCCAGTTTTTAAACGAATCCATTAGATATAACTATTACATTTATAATTTTTTTAAATATGAAAATAAGTCATCATAAGTATAATTTTCCAACAAGATATAGTCCAAAAGCTACTGCTGGACCTATTCCAAAAGCAAATAGTAAGGTACCCACACCTAATGTACCACCAAGATACCATCCAATTGATACTACCGTGATTTCAAGTAATGCTCGAACAAGTGCTATTGGTAAATTTGTTTTTTCCTGTAAACCTGTCATTAGACCATCTCTTGGCCCAGGTCCTAAATTTGCAATTAGATAAAAACCACTTCCTAAACCTACTAATAAAACAGCAGACACAGCTAATATTATCTTATAAAAATATGTTTCGGGAGTTTCTACATAATTTAGACAAATATCAATCATGACTGCAATTATTATTGCATTAAACAGAGTGCCGATACCTGGTTTTTGTTTTAAAAATATCCACAAAGAAATAACAAAAAGACTTATAAAAAAAGTTATAGTTCCAATTGACAAATTTACATGAAATGAAATTCCTTGTGCTAAAACACTCCACGGAGATGCGCCTGTATATGAAACTAATAACAATCCCTCGCCTAAGCCGAATAAAGAGAGCCCAAAACATAAAAAAAAAAATGTCGAGATTTTCGGTCTAAAATTTAATGCCTTTTTTGAGCTCCAGGATACTTTTGGAATTTTTTTTATAGTTAAAAACATAAATATATTAACAAATACCTTTCTCAATTCTATGAAGTCTATTATTCTAACATAATATGAATAAAATTTTCTTAAGTAAACAATTCGTTAACATTTTAATGTTATTTTTATTGCTAATTGGAGTTATTCTAAGATTTTATAATCTTGAATTTGAAAATCTTTGGTTTGATGAAATGGCAAGTTTTTATGTTTCAGATCCAAAAATAAGTTTTTTAGAAAGTTATTATAGAAATAATTCTGTGGAAGGAACGCCATTTTTATTTAACTTTTTTCTAAAAACTTTACACCAAATATTTGGTTACAGCCCAAATGTAGGTAGATATTTTTCAAGTACTGTTAGTGTAATAAGTATTTTAACAGTTTTATATCTTTATAAAACTTTTAGAAAAGACAAGTCTTACTTATTTATACTTTTTTTAGTTTCGTTTAATATTTTTTTAATCAAGTTTTCCCAGGAAGCTCGTGTATATTCTTTAATGTTTTTTTTGTGCTCAATTACTTTGATATTCTTTTTTAAATCTTTAAATGAATTTAATTCAAAAAAAAAATTTACATTGAATTCTCTGCTCTATACATTTTTTCAAATACTATCTATTTTAAGTCATCCTTTTTCTTTAATTATATTTTTTTCATTAATATTTTACCTTTTTGTTTTATACAAAAGTAAAAAAAAAATTAATACAAATCTTATAAAACCATTTTCTATTTTAATCTTATTTATAATTTTTTATTTGCCATTCTATATAATGAATACAGAACCATACCCTGGATGGATCTCGCAACCGGATTTAAAATTTTATACAAATTTTTTCTTCTCAAAATTTTTTGGATCGAGAATCTTGGGTTTAATTCATTTGGTGGTTTTAATAATATTGGCAGTTAAATTTAAATCGTTATTTTCTAAAAATAATTCAATCTCTATTTTTATATACATAATCTTTTTTTCTTATTTACTACCAATTGTTTATGGATATATTTATTCTCCGATACTTGCTGATAGATATATAATATTTGTTTTAATACCAATTTTATTTTTAATTACTTATTTAACTTTTCAACTAAAAAATAAAACTATTAGATATCTTATAATTTTATTAATTAGTCTAACTACTATTGGAAACCATTTTGCTGAGTCTACTTTCAAACAATTTTTTGATAAAAGACTAAGATATAAACCTGCATATGAGATCTCTTTAAGAGAAATAGAAAATTCAAATTATAAAAATTTTAGCATTAATTTAACTTTTACGGATGAAAAAAAAGATCTATTTAAAGATGTAATTTTAAACTATTTTCAGGAATTAATAAAAAAAAATAAATTTAAGATAAAAGAAATCAAAAAAAGCAAGATGAGTAAAAATGAATATTTTTGGTCAATATGTCTAACGGATTTAAATAAATCTCAATGTGATAAAATAGACAATATTGATATGTATGAAATTATTAAAGAAAAAAACTTCAATAGTTTGAATTTAAAACTTATAAAAATTAATTAAATGAGAGTTATATTCTATTTTTTTATAATATTTTTTCTTTTCACTTCTACTTTATTGCCTCACAGTGATCATTATAAAAATTTCAATCAAATTGAATTCGAAATATACAGAAATAGTAAACTAGTCGGCTACAATAAATATAATTTTTATAATAAAGGAAAAATTTTAGAAATTAAAAATATTATTGCCTTTAATGTTAAATTGCTAGGAAAAGACATTATTAAACTTTATGGTAGAAGTTCTGAAATTCATACAGATGGTAAATTGATAAGTTTTACCTCTGAAACTAAACAAAACGATAAAATTAAATATGTGAAAATTTCAGTTGATGAAAATTCAGATAAACTAAAAATAAACAGTTCTTCCAATAATGGCATGGTTGATCCAGAAATAATTGTAGGTAATTGGTGGAATCATCAAGTACTTTTGTCAGATAAATTTATAAGTCCGGTTACAGGTAGTATCAGAAAACAAGAAGTAAATTTTATAAAAAAAAGTAAAATTTCACTAAATGGGAAAGATTACATGACAGAAGTTTTTAAAATAACAACATATAAGTCAAATAAAAAAAACCTGGTTTTTTTAGTTTGGTACGAAAAGAGTAAAAATATTATTTTTAAGGTAAAGTATAATAAATATGGAGAATGGGAATATAGATTAAAAAAATTTAATTAGCTTTTTTAAAAATATATAAATCTAGATCTCCTAAATTGATTTTAATATTTATATTGTTTAAAAACTTTATTTTATTAAGTGGTTTTAAAATAAATCTAGAAAAAGGCATTATAGCTTGAAGTTTTGTAAAAAAATATTTCAAGCTGGTTGTGTGAGTATCTGTAATAGTTTCTATTAATTGAAACCCGTTATTCTCCATAAAATTTTTTAAAAAAGATTTTGTAAAATAAAATTTATGCATAGGCATAATCCAATGGTAATGTTTTCCTAAAAGTTTAGCAATTATTGAATCCATGTTATAGGTTGAAAAAATAAATACACTTTTCTCATTCATGGCATTTCTTATCATTCTTAAATTATCAAATGGATTATCTAAATGTTCAATTACATGGCTCATCAGAATTACGTCATGATCTCCCGAATTTGGTAAAAATTCTTCAATTGTTTTATTATAAACATTTAAATTATAATTTTTTTTAGAATATTCAATGGCGTGTGAAGATAATTCAATTCCTTGATAACTCTTTACTTGCTCATTTATAATTGATCCGAAAACTCCGTAATATGACCCAATTTCTAAAACATTTTTTGATCTATCTAGATATTTTTTTATTTTTTTTTGAAGTATTAAAAAAATATAATTTTTTAAATGGTATTAATTCTATGTACTGTGTATCTACTACATCCCCATACAACTTTTCAAAATCTATGTCATGTAACTCTGAAAATATTAGTTTGCATTTATAACATTTAATTATATTTGGTTTTTGGTATTGCAGACTTGTACATCTTAAATCATAATCTTTTGGATTATAATCTTGATATTTATACAAGTATTTTTCATTGGGGCTATTACAATTAGGACATATCATATCAGTCTGTATTACATAATTGATTTATCATAAACATTGTCTTAAATAGAAATCAAACTAGTTTTATAAATTATGAAGGTTTACTATAACAATTCATGTGGGGTTTGTAGAGCAGAAATCAATTTGTACAAAAAACAGAATATTAAAGATATTGAGTGGATTGATATTACAAATAATGAGCAAGCGACTGTTGAAACTCTTAAAAATGATAAAACACTATTAAGAAGACTCCACGTTAAAAGCAATGGAAAAATTTATAGTGGGGCAATGGCTTTTTTAATGGTTTGGAAAAAAATACCAAAATATAAATTCCTATATAATTTTTTTAAACTACCAATCATTTTTAGTATCTTTTCTCTAACATACGAAATTGTCGCTTATTTTTTATACCTAAAAAATAAAAAACAACTTACTCCAAAATTATAAAAAGTAGCTTAGTTAAAAAAGACATTGAGGCTAGAAATGTTAAAAAAAAGATCCAATACATAACTGAAACAGCTCTATTTCTCTTTCTTCTCTTTCTAACAAAATTTTTGTCATCTAAATCAGATACATCTCTTATTCCTTTAACTGGGTAATCATATGTCCATCTCCATATTGATTTTCCGAATCTACTATCTAGACTATTATAATATACTACCCAAGAAACAGAGTATTTAAAGATAAGATATAAAACTATTAGAAGAAAAACATTTCCTATCATATTAAACTAAAATTGTTCAGACTCAGTTGAGTCCCCCATTGCAGTTGTTGAACTTTTTCCTGAACTTATAGTATTAGAGACAGAGTCAAAATAAGATGTACCAACTTCTCTTTGGTGTTTTACACTTGTGTACCCATCTTTTTCTCTATCGAATTCTAATTGTTGTATCTTTGAGTAAGCAGACATACCTTCTTTTTTATATTTTGAGGCAAGTTCAAAAATTGCAATATTTTGAGTATGAAATCCGGCTAAAGTAATAAATTGAAATTTATAACCCATCTCACTTATTTTTTTTTGAAAAGATGAAATTTCTGAATCTGATAAATGTTTTTTCCAATTAAAAGAAGGTGAACAATTATATGCAAGTAATTTTCCAGGAAATTTTTTACGAATAGCTTCAGCAAATTTTTTTGCTTCTTCCAAGTTTGGAGTTGCAGTTTCACACCATATTAAATCTGCGTAAGGTGCGTATGCTAGACCTCTTGATATAGCCTGATCTATTCCAGATTTCACATAATAAAATCCTTCTGGAGATCTTTCTCCAGTTAAAAATGGTTTATCATTCTCATCGTAATCATTCGTAATCAATTTTGCTGCGTTAGCATCAGTTCTTGCTAATATTATTAATTGAACATCTGCTATATCGGCAGCAAGTCTAGCAGCTTTTAAATTTTTAATAGCTTGGGAGGTAGGTATCAAAACTTTACCACCCATATGACCACATTTTTTTTCACTTGCGAGTTGATCTTCAAAGTGTACTCCTGCTGCTCCAGCTCTAATAAACTTTTTTGTTAATTCAAATACATTTAGTGGACCACCAAACCCCGCTTCACCATCTGCGATTATAGGTAACATATAATCTATTCTATCGTTCGATTTCATTGTTCCATCGATAATTTCCATATGTTGGATTTGATCTGCTCTTATAAGTGCGTTATTCATTGCATCGACTAATTTTGGGGCGCTATCATGTGGGTAGAGAGATTGGTCGGGATACATTTCACCAGCAGTATTTGCATCAGCTGCAACTTGCCATCCACTTAAGTATATTGCTTTTAATCCAGCTTTTGCGTGTTGAACTGCATGATTTCCTGATAATGATCCAAGTGTATTAATATATGTTTCTGAGTTAAGTAATTCCCAAAGTTTTCTAGATTGTTGTTTACACAAAGAATATTCTATTTTTATAGATCCTCTTAATCTCTCAACATCTTCCTCGGAATAATCTCTTTTTATTCCAGCGAATCTTTTTAAATCGTATGATACTTTTGATTCTGAACTCATTTGGACGCCCCCGGACTATATGTGGTTAAAGTTAGGTTTAGAGAATAAATTAGTTTTCACTGTATTCGTTAGTGAATTCATTCATTCCGCTAGAACCCCAATCACAATGGTCATCCCTCATATAAACACCTGATTGTTTATTGTTGTTATGGTCCTCTGCTTGAGTAAACTGATGTTTATTTGTTTTGTTTTTATTATCGTTTGAGTTCATAATAGATTTATACTTTACAAAATTTACAAAATCTATAAAAAAGTCCAATTTTGCTTGTAAATAGCGTTTATTTTTTGTAAATTAAAATTTACAAAATTTACAGAATATGGAAATAAATAACAAAATCGGCCCAAAAATTAAAGCTTTTAGACAAAAACTTGGATTACAAGCAAATAAGCTAGCTGAGCAATTACACATTTCGGCTAGTTACCTAAATCTCATTGAGGCTGGCAAAAGGAACATAGATGGCGATCTACTTCTTAGAATTTGCCAGGAGTTAAGAATAGAGTTAGGAGATCTTAAAAATGAGAAAAATATAGACTTAAATAACTCAAGAATAGCTATAAGCAAATTTTCAAAAGATAAAAATATTAAAAAACTAGATCTCAAGATTGGTCCTAAAATAAAAGCTTTCAGAAGACAACTAGGACTACAAGCAAATAAATTTGCGGAACAGTTAAATATATCTCCAAGTTATTTAAATTTGATTGAGGGTGGAAAGAGAAATATTGATGGTGATCTACTTATAAAAATAAGTAAAGAATTAAGAGTTGAAGTATCCGACCTCACAAGTAAGGCAGAAATAAATTTGGAAAATAATATTTCTGAACTTTTGGATGATCAATTATTTGATGATTTAGATATTTTGGGTCCTGAGGTTCGAGATTTAGTAAATACAAATCCTAAAATAGCAAAAGCACTAATAAAACTTGGAGACAATTTTAAACAAAAGGATCATGATATAGTCAATAGGGTTGAAAATATATCGGGAAAAATAATTGATGGAAGAAAAGCAGCTTTTCCAGGAGAAGTTGTTGCTGATTTTCTACAAGAAAACAAAAATTATTTCTCTAAACTTGAAGAATTCGCAAATCAAATATTTGAAAAAGTAAAGCAAAATAATAGAACTCGTTATTTGAATTTATGTGAATTTCTGAAGACGGAGTATTCTATATTTGTCAAAGATATTATTCCTGAAGAAGGAAAACCATTTTCAAAGATTTATGATAAAAATAAAAAAGAATTACTATTATCAGATTATAATTCTTTAGAGACTAAAAAACTTTACGCAGCTTCTCAAATAGCTCAGGAAGGAGCTTCAAAAATAATAGATGATTATCTTTCAAACTTTAATTTTCCTTCAGAAGAGTCTAGGAAACTAACAACAGTCGCCCTATTAAATTATTGTGGAGCAGCGATATTAATGCCGTATAAATTATTTCACAATGAATGTAAAAAACTTAAATATGACTTAGAATTACTTCAAAATACTTTTGCAACTTCTTTTGAGCAGGTTGCACATAGAGTAACTTGTCTTCAAGATCCAACTTTACCTGGGATACCGTTTCATATGTTAAGAGTAGATATTGCTGGAAATATTTCTAAGAGATTTTCACTTTCGGGAATAGAAATACCGAGATATGGGGGTGCATGCCCTAGGTGGAACGTTTACTCAGCTTTTACAAGACCAGGTGTAATACAAGCAGCAGTTAGTAAAATGACAAACGGAGAAAAATATGTATGTATTGCTCGAACAGTTGAAAAAGGTGTTGGAAGATTTGGAAAGTCAAAAAGTATATTGTCAATAGGACTAGGCTGTGAAGCAAAATATGCAAAAGAATTTATTTATACAGAAAATTTGGATTTAAACGATAAAAAAACAGAGATACCAATTGGAGTATCATGTAGAACTTGTGATAGATTAGATTGTTCTCAAAGAGCATTTCCACCACTTCATAAAAAATTTGATGTAGATCTAAATACAAGAGGGGTATCAGTTTATGTTAATGATAAAGAAAATCTAATTTAGATCCTTTTTTCTAATTTTATCAATTAACTGGGTAAGAGAATCAACCATATAATCTGAAGCATTAAAAATTTCACTAGCTTTGAATTCTTTTGTAATATTTTTTTCTAAGTTTGATTTATCCTCTATAATTATACCTTGATCAGGTGAATTATCTTTGATGTAAATTAATATTAACCATTCTTCATCTGAAGACTCATCCCATTTTATAAAGATTTCTCCCGTCTCAAATCTTCTGTCAACACATCTCAAGATTGACATTTTTCTAGTAATATGCCTCTTATTTAATTGAAACACTAAACTAGCCGCGCTTCTATAAAAGCTTTCTAAACTAAACTCAATTTTTTGTCTTTCTAAGTTATACTCTTTCTCTTTTTGTAATAAGGTATCTCTATCATCACTCTCCGATATATCTATACCAAGGGCTTTTACTCTTTCGCGAATTTTTTGATCACGTATAATTCTATATTTTTCTTTTAATTTTTCTATTCGTTCCTGTAGTTCCTTGAAATCTTCTCTTTTTTCTTTAAGAGATATCCTTTCTAATTTTTCCAATTCTTTAAATTCTCTGACTCTAAATTTTTCTATTTGTTTATCTAATTGAATTTGTTTTAAAAAGTTTTTTTGTTTTTCGGCTTGTTCTTTTCTTATTAATGCTTGTTCTTGTCTTAAGAAATTTTTAATATCTTTTGTTCTTTCTTTTTGAATTTTTATTTCATCTTGTATTGCTTTTTTCCTTATTTTAATTTTCAATTCTTCTTCAATTTTTATTTTTTTCTCTACATCTTTTCTTTCTTTCTCTTCTTTTTCTAATTTTTCAATTACTTGTCTTTTATGTTCTTCCTGTTTCAAATATCTGTATTCAATAATCGTTTTCTCTATTTTGTTAAAAAAAGATTGAATATTTTTTTCAAGTTTGTTCGATAAATTTAATAAAATTTTTGGGTCAAATTTTAGGTCACTTTGAAACCTAACAAATCTATATAAAAAGGTGTTTCTTAACTTTTTAAAATTCAAGTTACTTTTTTTAATAATTTTTAATTTGTATAATTTTTTATTTTTAGAATATTTTCTTTTTTTTTTATAAATTTTTTTATTTTTTTTTGATTTATGTTTTTTTATTTTTTTTTTTATCTTTTTTTTATTTTTTTTTATCTTTTTCATATCACCTGATTCGATTAATTCTTATTAATACAAGTAATCTCTAGTATTTGGCACAGATGTAAAATTCTTAGTAAGCTGAAATTGGAAGACAACTTGATCTCCCCATTTAAAGGCCATTTCACAGCCAGCTAAATAAAATTCCCACATCCTAACAAATCTTTCATCAAACATCTCCAAAACTTTATCTTTCTTAGATAAAAATCTTGTTTTCCAGTTCCTTAAAGTATGCGAATAGTGCATTCTTAAAACTTCAATGTCTGAAATAACTAATCCTGATCTCTCAATAGGTCCAGAAACTTCACTAAGGCTTGGAGTATAGCCTCCTGGAAATATATACTTTGTTATCCAAGGATGTGGGTCTCTCGGTGGGTTCGCTGAACCGATAGTATGTATTAATGCAATTCCATCATCATTAAGTAAGTTTGAGACTTGATTAAAGTATGTAGAATAAAATTTTCTTCCAACATGTTCAAACATTCCAACACTTACAATCCTGTCAAATTTCTCATTCAATTCTCTGTAATCCATAAGTTTAAAGTTCACTTGATTTTGTAAATTAAGCTCTTTAACTTTTTTTAAACTATAATCTAATTGATTTTCTGAAAGTGTGATTCCTAAAACTTCACATTTAGATCTTTTAGCTATTTCAATTGCTAAGGTACCCCATCCACTTCCAATATCTAAAACTTTTTGATTTTTTTTTAGATTAAGTTTTTTAATTATATGATTTATCTTATTTTCTTGGGCTTCTTCTAAGGTCTCGTTTTCATTTTTAAAGTAAGCACATGAGTACTGTCTATTTTTATCAAGAAATAAATCATAGAGTTTTTCAGATATATCATAATGGTGGGCTGCATTTAATTTTGATTTTTTTTTAATATTAAAATTAGTTAAAAATCTATAAGTACCTCTAGCTTTGTTCGTTATTTTGTTAAAAAAATTTGCGTCACCCCTTCCAATATTTTTTAAAACTATCTCTAGAAGCTCAGTGATTGAGCCATTTTCTAAAGTTACGGAACCATTTGTGTACGCCTCTCCAAAATAAAGATCTGGAAACAATAGTAGTTTATAATGTAGACTTTTATCCTTTAATTTAATTCTTACTGGAGTTTTTTTAATCGGTTTTCCTATCAAGTGTTCTTTTCCATAAGCATCTACAAGTATGAAACCGTCAAACTTGAAATTTTTATTTAAATATTTTGCTAAATACATTTTTATGCTGCCTTAAAATTGAAGTTTTCAAACTTTAGTTTTTTTAATTCTTTAAAAAGCGAGCTAGTATCTTTTTCATCTAATAAAAAACAAGTTGGTAGAATATTTTTAAAGGAGTCATCTTTTTCTGATAAATAAGTATGTATTCCAGAAATTAAATTAAATTTATCAAAAACTCCTCTTACTTCACACATTTTTTCGTTAACTGTTTGATCTTTTTTATTAAAAAAATCCTCATAAACTTTTCTTGCCATTGGTGCGGTTACGTTACATGTTGCCGTTATTATGCCTTTACAGCCTATTTCTAGACCTTTTAAAAGTTTTAACTCTGAACCAGGAAAAATAGAAAAATTTTTAATTTTTATCTTATCATACAAATTATAAGAACTATCTTTAACACCAATAATTTGATTAGGAAATTTAGAAACTAATTTTTCAACACATTCAATACTAAATTTATACCCACACAATTTTTCAAAATTGTATAATATAATTCGACCCTCAGGAACATTTTCTACAATTTTAGAATAATATTCTAATACCTCTTTATCTGTAAATTTGTAATAAGCAGGGGGCATAATTAGAAAATTTTTAAAGTTGAGAGATAAAGATATTTTCATTAAGCTCACAGTTTCATTTAATGAATTTAAACCTGTTCCTATAACGAATTTTGAATTATATTTGCTTTTCGATAAACTGTTAATTAATTCAATTTTTTCTGATAAGGATATTAATTGAGCTTGACCAGTACTTCCAAAAATAACTACCCCATGACAACCCTGATCTATTAAACTCTCTGCATGCTTAATAGTTTTGGTTATATTTAGAGACAAATTTTTCTCTAAAATTGACACGGATGCCGCATAAATGCCTTTAATTTCCCCCATATTTTAAATTTATATAAATTTGGTAAAGGTTTAAAGTTAAAAATGAAAATATTAGTTGTACAAAATAGGATGGGAATTGGTGATATGGTGATTTTTTTACCATTCATTGAGGCAATTTCTAAAAAATTTGATACTCCTGTTAATTTGCTAGTAAAAGAAAATACAAAAGCTAAAGAATATTTAAAAAATAACAAATATATAGACCAAATAATTAATTTAGATCGTAATAAAGAAAAAGGTATACACAAAGGAGTTTTTGGTTTTTTAAAACTTTCCAAAGAATTAAAAAAGTATAAGTTTGATAAAATTTTTATTTTTAATTCATCATTAAGGTATAATCTTTTAGCAAAGTACATTGGTATTAAGGAAATTAAACAGTATCCTTTATTCAGAAAAAAAAAACCAACATATCATTTTAACAGCAAAGAATTTTATAAATAAAAGCTTAAATGAAGATATTGAGAGTGATCCAAAAATATTAATTGAAAAATCTGAAATAGAAAACGCAAAAAAAAAATTTGGTATTAGCGAGAATAAAATAAATGTGCTACTTGGTATAGGAGGCTCAGGGGATACTAAAAGAATACCTTCAAAAACTTTCATTGAATTTATAAAATTAAGTTTAGAAAAATATGATTGTTTTTTTTTTTCTTGCTACAGGGAATAACAATAAGGAAATAGAAATTCTTAATGATATTTTAAATTCTAATTACAAAAATAAATGTAAAGCTCTTAATCACCTAACAATCTCAGAAATACTTCCAGTCATTAAGAATTGCAAAATTGCGGTTTGTAATGATTCGAGTTTTAGCCATTTATCAGCTGCTTTGGATTTAAAAACTATAGTATTAATGTCTGACACACCTATAGAGTACGGCAATTATAGTCCTAGAATGTTCCCAATAATTCCGGATGGTGAAAAATCTGTAACACATGATACCTTGGGAAAAGATAAAATTAATCCAAAAAAAATATTTGAAAATTTTTCAAAACTTTTGTCTTAAATTATATATTTTTAATAATTATATCCTTTGCTTCATTTACAATAGAAGCAAGCCTGGTTAGTTCAGGGCTTACATCTGGATGAATTTTTTTCATAATCTTTTTATATGAAAGCATTACTTCATTTTTAGTATACTTTTTTTTTGGATTTAAATTTAGAATTTTATAGGCTTCATCAAGAGAAATTGATTGGGTATTTAAATTTTGTCCAAGGTTATTGAAGTTGAATCTTCCACTGCTTTTTAAAAACCTTAATAGACCCCATATTCTCAAAATTTGAAATAGAGTTAAGCCTGCTTTTGTTTTTATTAAAGGAAGAATGGCTAAGAAAAAAGGCAGTGTGAATATATATCTTCCAGCAAATGCCATTATCATAGCAAGAACAATTGAAAGAATAATAACGAAAGTTCTAATATTATTTGATATTTTTTTACTGGAAGTCTTCGCAAACCAGTTTAAAAATAAATAAATTAAGACAAAAATGATCAGTGTTAAAAAAAAAAAATTCATGTATTTAATTAATTATGAAAATACCACAACTTAGAAAAAAACTTGAAATAAAAAAATGCCAAAATGTAACATGGGAAGACAATTATAGCTGGATACACCAAAAAAATATTCTTGAGGTTCTAAAAGATGGATCAAAACTACTTCCAGAGGTAAGGGAGTATCTAAATCAAGAAAACGATTATACAGACTATCATTTAAAAGATACAAAAGTTTTACAAAAAAAATTATTCAATGAAATTAAAGCTAGAATTAAGTTAGATGATGAATCTTTGCCTTATAAAGATAAAAATTACGAATATTGGACTAAAACAACTGCTAAAGGAAATTATTTTATTAAACTTAGAAAAAAAATTGGAACAAATGAACCTGAGGAAATTTGGAATGGAGACTTTGAGAAAGAAAAAATTAAAACTGAATATTTTGGGGTAGGAGATATTGAGGTAAGTTATAACGATAAATATCTAGCTTATTCTCTAGATATAAAAGGATCAGAATATTACACAATTTATATACGTAATATAAAAACAAATGAATTTGTTACAGAAAAAATTATAGATACATCAGGAAGTATTGTTTTTAGTAAAGATGATAAGTATATTTTTTACTCTAAACTAGATAAACATCATAGACCAAAGCAAATTTTTAGACACAAAATTGGTGGTTCTGTAAAAGACGATATTCTTATATTTGAAGAAAAAAGTGGACCATTTACAGTTGGAATATCTTTGAGTTCCGATGAAAAATATTTTTTTATTAATGCATCAGATCATAATACCTCTGAAAAATATTACTTTTTAGCAGACGAGGAAACGCCTAACCCAAAATTAATTAAAAAGAGAGAGAAAGGCATTATTTATAGTATTGGTTCATGGGATAACTATTTTTACATGCATACAAACAAAGATGCTGAGGATTTTAAAATTGATAGATGTAAAGATTTAACTAAACAAGAATGGGAATCCTTTATACCTGCAAAAAGTGAGACTTTAATTGGTAGTATTGTATATTTAAAAAACTGGATGATACGTTCCGAGGTAACAAACGCTCTCGATAAAATTTTTGTAAGAAATTTGGACTCAAATAGTGAGGAAGAACTTATTTTTACTGATGAGAAAGTTTATGATGGAGGAGTGTCTCTGACTCAGCGAGATAGGAATACAGATACAATATATATCTCATATTCTACACCTAAAACTCAATCAAGGACTTATTTATATAATCTTAAAACCAAAGAAAAAAAATTAGTCAAAGAACAAGTTATTCCATCAGGTCACCGGCCTAATGATTATATTGTTGAAAGATTAGAATGTGATGCTCACGACGGAAGAAAAATCCCAATTACGATTACAAGAAACAAAAAAACAAAGATTGATGGATCATCTAATCTTCTTTTATATGGTTATGGTTCCTACGGTGCTTCAATGTCTCCAGGTTTTTCCTCAACAAAGTTGAGTTTGATTGACAGAAATATTATTTGGGTGACTGCACATATACGCGGAGGATTGGAACGGGGGATGAAATGGTGGAAAGAGGGAAAACTACTTAACAAGAAAAATACTTTTAAAGATTACATATCAGTAGCAGAATTTTTAATAGAAAAAAAATATACATCGAAGGGAAAAATAATAGGTTATGGAGGTTCAGCAGGAGGTTTGTTGATGGGAGCGGTAGTAAATAAAGCACCTAATTTATTTCTAGGAATGGTAATGGCTGTTCCATTTGTTGATAGTTTGACAACAAATTTAGATCATTCCTTACCATTGACTGTAGGAGAATTTGAAGAATTTGGTAATGCAAAAGAAAATAAAGATCATTTTGATTATATTTTCTCTTATGCTCCATACAATAATATTAAAAAAATGGATTATCCAAATATTTTAATTACAACTAGTTTAAGTGACAATAGAGTACTATTTGATGAGCCCGTCAAGTTTACTGCCAAATTAAGAGATTATAAAACTGACAATAATCTATTGTTATTAAAAACAGAGATGAATGCTGGTCACGGTGGTAAGTCAGGTAGAGATGCAGCAATTGAGGAGATTGCTCTTGATTATTCTTTTATATTAAAAATTACTAACAAAAAAGATTGATAAAAAATCAAAAACATCCTTTAGAAATAAAACCTATAACTCTATCTCTTTCGTCAAACTCAAATCTTCGTACACAAGATATTCCATATTTTTTAGATCTATAAAAAATCAACCTACCACCATCATCATCGTACAAATCACTAGTTGGCTCTCCCATAATAATTTTTACCTCTTCTAAAGTCTTACCTAAAAATTTATTCATTTTCTCGTTTTCTTTTTTAGATAATTCGTCTGTTTTTTTCTCAATTGTTGTACAAGATGATAAATAAAAAAAAGTAATAAAAAAATATGTAAATATTTTAAATCTTTTCATTATTTTAAGTTTATCATAATTTTTAAGTTAAAAATTAACTTATGAGTTGAAAATTGTGTATAAAAATTGAATTTATAGAGTAATTTTTTAAAGAATCGTTTAATTTCATACTTTCTATTTAAGGAGGAATATGTTGGAAAAATATTTTAATTATAAAAAACATAAAACTGATTTTAAAACAGAGGTAATAGCCGGTCTTACAACTTTCTTGACTATGGCATATATAATGTTTTTAAATCCATTTATTTTATCTGGAGAATTTGCAGGACCTGATAAAGGTTTCTTTGATTTTGGAGCGGTATTCACTGCTACCATAGTTGCGACAGCTATTGCATGCTTTATAATGGCATTTTACGGAAAAACTTGGCCCATAGGACTTGCTCCAGGAATGGGAATAAATGCTTTTGTCGCCTTTGGAGTTGTTGCAGGCATGGGTTACACTCCCCAAGCTGCTTTGGGAGCAGTCTTGGTTGCAGGTGTTTTGTTTTTGATTATATCTTTAACCCCTATTAGAGCCTGGTTAATTAATTCAATTCCTAGAAGTTTAAAATTAGGCATTGGTGCAGGAATAGGATTATTCCTGGCAATCATTGGGTTAGAGATTATGGGCGTAGTAGGTGATCATCCTGTCACCTTAGTTACTTTGGGTGATCTTAAAAACCCTCTAGTAATTTTAGGCTGCTTAGCTTTTGTCTCTATGGTTGTTTTGGAAAAAATGAAAATTAGAGGAAACATAATTATTGGAATTTTGGCATTTAGTATCGTTGCTTGGGTAACTGGGTTAGCAAAATTCAATGGTTTATATAGTTCTCCTCCTCCAATGACATACTTATTTGATTTTGATTTATCTGCAGCTTTAACTGCAAGCATGTCTACGGTAATTTTTACATTGCTATTTATAGACTTTTTTGACACTGCAGGAACTTTGACTTCAGTCGCGAATGTAGCAGGTAAAGTTGATAGTCAAGGTAAAGTTCAAGATATAAATAAAGCAATGTTGTCTGATAGCGTTGGAACTGTTGCGGGTGCTTTAATGGGAACAACTACAGTAACTAGTTATGTCGAGTCCGGCGCAGGAGTTAAAGCAGGAGGTCGTACTGGAATGACTTCTTTAGTAATAGGAATATTATTCTTAGCTTGTCTTTTCTTTTCACCATTGGCTACTAGTTTGCCAAAAGAAATAGATGGGGCTGCATTACTTTATGTGGCTATTTTATTTGTAAGAAATTTAACAGATATAGAGTGGGATGATATTGCTGAGTCAGCTCCAGCAGTTGTAGCAATGATTACAATGCCATTAACGTATAGTATTAGTAATGGTATTGCATTAGCCTTCATTTCTTATGCACTAATAAAAATATGTACTGGAAAGTTTGCCACTACCTCTCCAGCAATATGGGTAATTGCAATTTTAAGTTTTATAAGCTTTTTAATTGCTTAATCTTTACAAGGACTAAAATATTTTTTTAGTCCTTGTTATATTTTTTAATAATTTGATTAATATCAATTTCCTCGTAATGCTCTGTAGGTTGTACAATCCATGGATCGGAATTTAAATTTACTACACAAAAATCTGGTCTAAATGATGAGGATTTTTTTTTCCATAAACACGCAGTTCTTATTTCCTTAATATATTTATTGATTGGCTCATAATTTTTTAACCATTCAATGCTCTTGTTCAATGTTAACCCAGTATCTGATAAATCATCAATTAATAAAACTCTTTCAAAATCCTCATTCTTAGCAAGAGAACTTATTTCACGAGCAAACATCAATTCTCCTTGCTTATCCTCAATACCCTTGCCAGAATAACTTTGTATTACAATATATGCTATTGGTAATTTCAGTATTCTTGACAAAATATCTATTATAGGTGCGGCGCCTCTCATTATCCCCACTAAAACTGTTGGTTTATACTTTTTATGAACTTCAATTGATAATTGTTCAACAATTTTAGTATACTCTTCAAAATTAATTATTAATTTATTAGACATATAGATTTTGTTATCATAATAAAAAAGATTTAAAAATGAAAATATTTGATTGCTTTATGTTTTATGATGAAAGCATGTTGCTTGATGTAAGGTTAAATATTCTAAACGAATTTGTAGATTACTTCATAATAGTTGAAAGTGAATTTTTCCACAATGGCAAAAAAAGACAGCTAAAATTTGACATTAAAAACTATGATAAATTTAAAGATAAAATAATATATATTGTTCAAAAAGATCAACCGAGTGGGATATTATCAATTAATGAAAATGATAATGAGGGGATTAAATCTTCTAAACTTATTAAGAATGCCCATCTACGTGAAAATCACCAAAGAAATCAAATCTTTCAAGGACTGACAGATGCTCAACCAAACGATTTAATCCTAATATCAGATGTAGATGAAATTCCAAACCTAGAGATTGTAAATTTGAAAGAAACTAAAAATAAATTTATAATTTTTGAACAAAAAATCTTTTACTACAAATTTAATCGTATTTTATCAGGCTTCATCTGGTATGGAACAAAAGCATGCAAAATGAAATTTTTAAAGAGTCCTCAATGGTTGAGGAATATTAAAAATAAAAGCTTCCCTTTTTGGAGAATAGATACTTTTTTTTCTGATACAAAATATATAGATAAGAATTTTATAAAAAATGGTGGATGGCACTTTTCTAACTTAAAAAGTCCAAGTGATATTGAATTAAAACTTAACTCTTATTTACATCACAGAGATTACGAGGTCGAAAAATTAGGTGTAAAAAAAATCACAGAAGTAATGACAAAAAATGAGACTATATATGATATGTATGGAGATAAAAGATCAAAAAAATTTAAGGACGATAAAAGAAAAAAATTAGATAAATGTGATATTAATATTTTGCCAAAATTTGTACAAAACAACATAGAAAAATTTAAAAATTGGATAGATTAGATGAAAGCTTATTGGGTATGTATATTTGAAAAAATTAATAATTCAGAAAAGTTAAAGGAGTATGCTGTTAAAGCTAGACCAGCTGTAGAAAAGTTTTCTGGAAAATTCCTAGCAAGAGGTGGAAAAAATAGAACAAATGAAGGGATAGACTCACCGCGAGTTGTTGTTGTTGAATTTCCAAATTATAATGCTGCGGTAGAATGTTATGACTCAAATGAATATCGGGAAGCACATGATATCCTTAAAGGCTATGTTGTGAGACATCACCAGATAGTAGAAGGTTATTAATACTGAATAGGTTCATCATCTATAGATCTCCATAAATACCAAGTTGCCACAGAACAATAGGGAGAAAATTTTTTATATAATTTACTAACAAAAACTTTTGGAGGTAAATATCTTTTTTTATAGTTGTTAGATATTGCTCTCAAAAGCCCAATATCTTGTATGGGCCAAATATTTTGTCTATTAAAAGTAAAAAGTAAAATCATTTCAGCTGACCATCTACCAATCTGTCTTAAGGTGGAAAGATATAATATTGCTTCTTCATCGCTCATTTTTTTAATCAAATTTTTATTGAATCTTTTATGATAAAATTTATATGCAAGTTCTTTAATACCTTTAACTTTTTGTCGACTTAATCCGCATTTCTTGAGTTGTATTGAACTTAAATTA
>MDTB01028273.1_pt1 | contig 42608 bp, 45 predicted proteins | sample 811161 | NCBI WGS metagenome assembly MDTB01 (sample SAMN05326650, study PRJNA326480) | marine metagenome | isolation source: seawater | place: Mediterranean Sea | collected 2009 | reverse complement strand
TATAGAGCCGTGGTAGACCACCACGTTGATAGGCTGGATGTGGAAGCGCGGTAACGCGTGTAGCTGACCAGTACTAATAGCTCAATTGGCTTGATTAATGCACTGAAAAAAATTTTTGAAATATGAAATGTTTGTTGCTTGGATATTCGAGAAAAAAAACTAAATTAATTAATTTTTTAAAAAAAAAGAAAATTAAAGTTGTAAATAGAAAAAATAAATTAATTTTAAGTGATATTAGTAAATATGATTTAATAATCTCGTTCGGCTATAGAAAAATCATTAAAAATAATATTTTGAATAAATTAGAAAAACCAATTCTAAATTTACACATGTCTTTTTTACCTCACAATAGAGGTGCTCACCCTAATTTTTGGAGCTTTTATGATAATACAAAAAAAGGTGTAACTATTCACGAGATTGACAAAGGTGTAGATACAGGACCAATTATTTTTAAAAAAGAAATTAAATTTAATATTCATAAAAATAAAAAACTTACTTTTAAAGACTCTTACAAAATTCTTTTTAGCGAGATGGAAAAATTATTTATGAAAAATTATAAATCTCTGATTTCAGGCAAGTATAAAACAAAAGAAAATAATAAAATTAAAGGAAGTTTTCATAGAAAAACAGATCTTCCAAAAGATATAAACACCTGGGATACAAGTATTTATCATTATTTAAATAAATAATTACTAACTTTAATATACTCAATTGGTAATATTGGAATAAACAAATAACTAATCTTGAATAAATTATTTTTTTTGGTATGTTCAATAATTGAACATTATGAAAAAAGTACTAATCTTTGGATCAGGATCAATTGGAAATCATATGGCTTTCGCTTGTCGAAAAATAGGTATGGATGTTTTTATAACAGACATAAGTTCTAAAGCTCTGAACAGAATGAAAAATAAAATATACCCAATGAGATATAAAAAATGGGATAAAAAAATCAAAATCATAAATTACAAAGAAGTTTTTAATTTTGATACAGTTTATGATTTAATTATAATTGGTTCACCTCCTGAAACTCACTTAAAATTGTATTTTGATTGTAAAAATAAACTTAAATTTAAAAAAATACTTATTGAAAAACCAATCTCAAATTTTTCAAATAAGCTTTTAAAAAAATTCAACAATTCAATGAAAAACAAAATGATATTTTGCGGATATAATCATTCAATTAGTTTATCCTTTAACTATTTTAAAAATCATGTTTTAAAATATTTTAAAGTGTATAAAACTTTGGAGATTAATTGGAAAGAAGGTTGGGATGGAATTCTCGGAGCACATTTCTGGTTAAAGAACGAATTTGATACGTATCTTGGTAATATAAAAAGGGGTGGCGGGGCATTGCAGGAGCATTCACATGGTCTTCATTTAATGTTAGTAATTTTGAAAATTCTTAAAGTAGATTATAAGAAATTAAATTTTAAAAGTAACGTTTTGTTTAAAAAAAAAAGAAATATTAAATATGATATGTATTCAAATATCTCTGCAGTATCAAAAAATTCATTAATTAATTACGAAAGTGATTTAAAAACTTTTCCAGCACAAAAAAATATAACAATTATAAATGATAATTATAAGGCACAATGGAAATGCAATTATCAATCAGGCAAAGATTGTGTCAATTTATTTCATAAGAATAAACTAAAGTTTACAAAAATATTTAAAAAAACAAGATCATCTGAATTTGAGAACGAACTTAAAGAGATTTTATCTGTAAAAAATATGAGACAACATGGTAAGTCGCTTTTAAATCCGTTATATGCGGTAGATACAATTCATTTAGCTAGAAAGGTTTTAAATGGCAAATAATTTTAATTTTAAAGATTTATTCGTATTAGATTTGGCCAATAATCATTTTGGCAATCCAGATCATGCAAAAAAAGTAATTAAATCTTTTGGCAAAATAGTTAAGCAAAAAAAAATTAAAGCAACTATTAAATTTCAATTTAGAAATTTGGAAAACTTTATTCACCCCAGTGAAATTAATAATAAAAAAAACAAGTATGTAGAAAGATTTAAATCAACAAAACTCTCTTTTAATAATTTTTCTATTTTAAAAAACTATGTTAAAAAAAACTCAATGTTGACTTCTTGTACCCCTTTTGATGAAGACTCAATAGATTTAATAGAAAAAATGAAATTTGATATTTTAAAGATTGCAAGCGTTTCTTCAAATGATTGGAGTTTGCTTGAAAGGAGCGCTCAAAATAGTTTACCTAAAATTATATCTACTGGGGGTAGAACTTTAGAAGAGGTAGATAAAATTGTGAGTTTTTTTACAAAAAAAAATCAAAAATTTGCAATTATGCACTGTATAGCAATATATCCGTCACCAAGGGATACTTTGCAGTTGAATACGATTTCGGATTTTAGAAACAGATACCCCGGGATTACAATTGGTTGGTCAACACATGAAGATCCTAACGATTTGCTCCCATCAACAATTGCTTATTCAGGGGGAGCACGAATTTTTGAAAAACATATTGGGCTAGTATCAAAAAAATATAAGCTTAATAAATATTCAACAGATCCTAAGCAATTTATTAGTTATTTGGAAAACTTAGAAAAAGTAAAGAAAACTTTAGGACCTACTAAAAAGTATATTGATAAAAAAGAGTTAAAAACTCTAGATTTATTAGGCAGAGGGGTTTATGCCAAAAAAAATATTCTTGCAGGAGAAACCCTTACAAAGAAAAATATTTACTATGCTTTTCCAATTAAACAAAACCAGCTTTCTACTGGAAATTTTAGCTTAAGATATAATAAATACACTGCATCTAAAAGTATTAAAAAAAATAGTCCAATTAACAAGAACAACTATAAAGTTACTTTTAACAAAAAAAAGCGTTTAATAACCGGTTTTATTCATCAAGTTAAAAGCATACTTAATTATGGAAAAATTGATTTAGGCCCAAAATTTGATATGGAAATATCACACCACTACGGCGTAGATAAGTTTAAAGATTATGGGTGTTTTTTGTTTAATTGTATAAATCGAACCTATGCAAAAAAGATAATTGTTCAAATACCAAATCAAAAGCATCCACTTCATAAACATAAAAAAAAAGAGGAAACATTTCAGGTGCTAAGTGGAATACTGTTTTCAGAATTAAATGGTGTTAAAAGAAAATTACTTCCTGGGGATACACAAGTTGTTAAACCAAATGTTTGGCATAGATTTCACGCAGGAAAAGAGGGGTGTGTCTTTGAGGAGGTTTCTACAACACATCACAACGACGATTCTTTCTATAGAGACAAGAAAATTAAAATTCTAAAAAGAGAGCAAAGAAAAACTTTTATAAATAATTGGGATACACAAAAGTTATAATATAGTGTTTTTAAAAAAGAAAATTTTATGTTTAATTCCAGCTAGAGGCGGAAGCAAAGGAATAAAATTAAAAAACCTAAAAAAAATTGAGAATAAAAGTCTCGTTTCACATACAATAAATTTTGCTAAATCCTTAAAGTTTATCGATGAAATCGTTTTAAGCTCAGATCACAAAAAAATAATTGATTCAGGGATAAAATTAGGAACCAAGATACATTATAGATCAAAAAAACTCTCAGGAGATTTTGTAGCTGACATTAGTTTAATCCTTGATGTTATAAAAAATAAAAAATATTACAATTTTGACTACTTACTCTATCTTCAGCCAACATCTCCATTTAGATTAAAAAGAGATTTTGTAAAAGCATTAAAAAATTTAATCAAAAAAAAAGCCGATGCTACATGGTCAGTTACCTCTATATCTAATAAAAACCATCCTTTAAAGATTTTAAAACAAAATAGTAAAAATTATATTCAGACATATATTAATTCAGGTAATAAAATAATAGCTAGACAGCAATTAGATAGAGTTTTTATAAGAAATGGGATTTTTTATTTTTTTTTAATAAAAAAACTTAGAAACAAAAAAACTATTTATTTAAAAAAAAATCTTCCTTACGAGATAAATTATAAATATATAAATATAGATAACCAAGCAGATTTGAAAAAAGCTAGGAAATTATTCAGTGAAAAAAGAAAGAGTAAATAATTATGTGTGGATTTTTTGTAGAGTTTAGAAAGCAGGAAACTGATTTTGATATAAACAGATTTAAAAAATCTGCAAGTTTAATCAAACATAGAGGACCAGATGACGAATGTTTTCTACACACTAAAAATATCTCAATAAAATTTTTTAGATTAAGCATAAGAGATCTTTCAAAAAATGGATCTCAACCCATGTGGGATTATAATAAAAAATATCTTATAGTTTTTAATGGTGAGATTTATAATACAAATAGACTTAGAAAATTAGTTAATTTTAAGAATTTAAAAGGAACTTCTGATACTGAAATATTAATAAACTTGTATTCTAAATTTGGACCAAAAATTTTAGAAATAATAGAAGGAATGTATTCATTTATTATTTATGACAAAATTAAAAATAAATGCATTGTAGCAAGAGACAGATTTGGCATAAAACCGTTATACTTCTTTAATGATAATAAAAAAATAATTTTTTCCTCTGAAATAAAACCCATTTTAAAGTATAAAAAAAACATTCATTTTTCAGACAAAGCATTTAAAGATTTTTTCCTCAAAGGATATTTAGATCATGGTGAAGATACGTTTTTTAAAGATATATGTTCGTTAAAACCTGGTCATTATTTAACTGTTGAAAATAATAATATTAAAATTCGCAAGTATTGGGATATTAGGGATAAAAAAGAGAGTAAATATAAAAAAAATAATAAGCTTAAAGATATTAAAGAATTAATTAATAATTCTATTAAAAGTCATTTGATTTCAGATAGAGAAGTAGGTTTATTTTTAAGCGGCGGAACAGACAGCTCTTCCATCTCACAGATAATGAAAAAAAAGCTTAATAGTAAATTAAGAACATTTACATACGATTTTCAAAATAATGAAAAGTTTAGTGAGCTTAAGAAAGCAAAAAAAATTTCAAAAGAATTTGGGATGATAAATTATTCAGAAACTGTAAAACCAAAAGATATTATAAAAAATATGAAGTATTTATGTAAAAAATTAGAGTCTCCCTTTACTTCAATTAGATTATTTGGCGTTGATAAATTGTACGAACTAGCTGCAAGAAAAAAAATTAAGGTTATAATTGAAGGTCATGGTGGAGACGAAATGTTTGGTGGATATAAATATAATCAATTTCCATATCAAATAGATAAATCAAAAAAACTTTTCGAAAAAGTTAAAAACAGCAAGTTAAAAGAATTTGATAGACAGCTTTTTGTTCTTTCAAATCAAGGCTTGGCCACGACGGATGGAACACCTTACTTCAATAAAAGTATTTTCTCAGAAGATTTCTTAAATAATTTTCATCTTAATACTTACAAACATAATAATAAAAAAAATTTTAATTTTCTCAAGAAATCACAATTACTCGATATAGATTTTATAAAGATTCCAAGAATTTTGAAATACACAGACAGACTTTCAATGAATTATGGAGTCGAAACTAGAGTCCCATTCCTGGATCACAATTTATTTCATTATTCCTTTCATCTTGAAAATCATTATAAATATAGAAATCAAAAAAGTAGATATCTTTTTAAAAAAGCTTTTGAAGATGAAAAAATAAGAAATTTTTTTACAAAAAATAAAAAAACTATTGTAGATCCCCAGACATATTGGTTAAAAAACCAGTTGAAAGAATATGTTTATGATAATTTAAAGTCTTCTACATTAAGAAATTGTGAATATTTCAACCAAAAAAATATTATTAAATATTATGATCAATTTCTGAATAACAAAGTTGATACCAGTTTTTTAATTTTTGAGATTTTAACAACAATAAAGTTTATAGAGGTATTTAAAAATACATAATTTGTGACAAGCAATATTATATTAATTGGACGAAGAGATAATAAATTAAAACTTAATTTTAAAATCAAGAATAAAATTATTTTAATAGGTCATAAAAAGTTTTGTAAAAAATTTAGTGTACACGACGTAATTAAATTTACAAAAAAAGAATTTGATCTTTTAGAACTCAAATATACGAAAAAAAACTTTTATCATTTTAATATGTATGATTCTGGACATAAAAAAAATAGCTACTATTTAATTATTAAAATTTTAAAAAAAGGCAGGTCAAGAAAAAACAAACATACACAACCAATTTTAAGCTTTAAAAAATTTTATTTAGCAAAATGTTTTTATACAAAAAAGCATATTAGCTACCAAAAATTGAAATACTTTAATTATGAGAAAAATCTTTTTGGATTAAAAAGTATAGAGAAACTAAAAGAAAATATTTTATTAAAATATAGCACTAGTATGACCCATTTAAGTAAAAAACAAAAAGTTGCACTTGGTGTAAGTATAACTAAATTGAGAGTATTAAAAAAATATGAGAATTTCTAAAGAAATCTGGGCATTTGTGCCGGCGAGATCAGGATCTAAGAGTTTAAAAAATAAAAATATTAAACTCTTTATGAAAAAGCCACTAATTGCACATAGCATCTTGGTTGCAAAAAAAATAAAAAAAATTAATAGAATAATATTTTCAACAGATTCTAAAAAATATATTAAAATCGCATCAAAATATGGGTGTAAAAACTTTCACTTAAGATCAACAAAAGTCTCAAGTGATACGGCATCTGAGTATAGTGTTTTCTTAGATTTTATTAAAAAACAGGCAAAAGAAAAAAAGAGCCTACCAAAATATTTTTTACATCTTAGACCAACTTCTCCTGTAAGAAATTATAAAACTATTGCAAAAGCAATAAATTTTTTCTTAACTAATGAAAAAAAATATACCGCCCTAAGGAGCACGAGTTTAATGGATAACCCTGCATATAGATCCTACAGAATTGTAAATGGTAAATTATGTTCTATAGTTGGAAAAGATTTTAAAGTTGGAAAATATTCGCAAAGAAGACAATTATACCCAAAAACTTACAAAGCCGGTCACTTATTTGAAATTTATAAAACTAAAACTATTTTAAGCGGTGATTTATGGGGTAACAAAGTTGCCGCTTATGTTACAAAAGATTTGTTAAATGATATAGATACCAAAGATGATATCGATAATCTCGAGTATTATTTGAAAAAAAATAAAATAAAATTAATAATTTAAATTATGTCTATAATTTCTCCAAAAACTACATCATTAAAAAAAATATACAAATATTTTCAAAAATTAGGTTTAGGCTTGATCGCACAAGAATCAAAGAGAGCAGGTGATTTAAAAAAAGATCTTAGATTTGAAAAACAAACTTATAAACCTGATATTTTACATTTATATAGATTACATCAATTTATTTTACTAAATAAAAGATTTAATGTATTAGAGTATGGAACAGGCTGGTCAACATTAGTAATTTTTAATGCATTAATTATAAATAAAAAAAAATATAAAAATTTAGATTTCTTAAGAATTAAGAAGCCTTTTAGCTTAAATGTCGTTGATGATAATAAGAAGTTTATTAATATTTCAAAAAAAAGGGTTAAAAAAATTTATAAAAATAATGATGTTAAATTTCACTACTGCAAAAACAAGATGTCATTTTATAAAAAAAAATATTGCTCTGAATATGTTAATCATCCGACAATAAATCCTGATTTAATTTATTTAGATGGCCCAGATCAGTTTAAAATTCAAGGAAGATCAAATAATTTTACTATTTCCAATTATGAGATGATGCCAATGAATAGCGATATTTTAAAATATGAGCATTTTTTAAATCCAGGAACAATAATTTTAACAGATGGCAGAACTGCTAACGCAAGATTCCTAAAAGCAAATTTTCAAAGAAAATGGAAATATAAATTTGATGAAAAAAATGATCAAAGTCTATTTTATCTAAATGAGAAACCGCTAGGAAGATTTAACAAAAAACAGATGAATTTTTATAAATCAAGATAAAAGTTTTACTATAAAATGAAATTTCTAATCTTTTTTAAAAAAATATTTACTATTTTGTTATTTTCAAAATTAGATTTATTACCCCCAAAAAAAAATAAAATAATAGTTTTTGATCAAACATCTAGTGATCTAATTTTTAAATATTTTTCAAAAGATAAAGTACATACCCTGCATACTAGAAAAGAAAAAGTAAATTTGTTCATTGCAATTTATAATTTTTTAAGAGGTAGATTTTCTTCTATTCAATACTTCGAAACTTATATTGATTTTGTTAATCCATCTTTAATTGTAACGTTTGAGAATAACAGCTCCCTTTTTTATAATCTAAGAAAAAATCCAAAAAGAAAAAAAATAGTAATAGTTTCAACATGGAGAACTGCGGTTCATGATTTCGGAATTTTTAAAAATGAAAAAAATACAATCAAAGTGTTAACAGGTAAAAATTATAATGTCGATCGTATTTATGTTTATAATGATTCAATTGGTAAACTTTTTAAAAGGCTAAATGCAGATAGAGTAGAAACAATTGGGTCCTTCAGATCTAATTATTACCAATTTAAAAATATTTTAAAGGATAAAGAAATACTATTTATTTCAAGTTTTGTAAAAACAACCCCCAATAGGATGGTAACTGACGAAATCGATATAATAAATTTTAATAATTATCAGTCAGTTTTAATTAAAAATCTTGCGAGGTATGGAAAGAAATATAACACAAAAATTACTATCCTAGGCAAATATACTGGAAAATTAGCAAATAATGAATTTAATTACTTTAATTTATTTTTTAAAAATTCAAACTGGAATTTTTTAAAATCTGATGATGTTAATTCTTACGAAATGGTAGACAGTTCTAAACTTGTAGTAGGTTTAAATTCCACTTTAGTTTACGAGTCTTTTTCAAGAGGTAATAGGACTATTTTTTTTGATATTAGATCTCATTTAGAAAGTTTAAAAACTCTAAAATTTGCTTGGCCTGTAGAAAATTTAGAAAAAAACGGACCCTTTTGGACCACAAATAGCTCTTTCGAGGCACTAGAATCAATTTTAAACAATATTAAAAATATGGACAATCAAGATTGGGAAGATTTAAGTAAAAAATATAGGGATTTGATTATGCCAAGAGATAATAAAAATTTATTATTTAAATCTTTTATAAAAGATTACCAATAATTTTGTCTATTAATTCAATCTAAAAAAACCAGTTTTACAAACCGGACTTTCTAGATGATTATCAATAATATCTTTTTTTTCACACTCTCCAATTAATTTAAAAACCTTTTCTAAATTTGCTAAATATTTATCAATAATATTTTTATTGTGATTGATGCAAACAAAAATCATATTGCTTGCTAAAAATCCTTTTTTTAACATTTCTTGTGATATAAGTGTTTTATATTTCAACCAGTTTTTAGATTTAATCTCAAAACTTTTAATTGATTTAAGACCATAACAACGAATATTTAAGTTATATTTTTTTGCTAATTTTAACCAGCCTTTTTCAATTAGTTTACCCGAGTCGGAAATTTTTTTCCAAGATTTTAATTTCTCCATCAACTCTAATGTTTTCAAGGCAGCAGCTGGTCCTGATCTTTCTGTCCAAAAAGTGCTGCTTATAAAAGAGTCCTGAGCATATTTCATAACATTTTTTTTTCCAATTACCGCTGTTATAGGGTGACCATTTCCTAAAGCTTTTCCAAAAATAGCTATATCTGGCTCAACTTTATAAATTTTATGCAAACCACCAAAATTTTCTCTAAATCCTGACGTACATTCGTCAAAAATAAGAATAATTCTATTTTTTGTAGCAAGCTTTCTTACTTTTTTTAAGAAATTATTTTCTGGCCGAACATTTCTAGATACTTCCATTTTTATAACACCTATAGAGTGCTTTTTCACAATAGTTTCTAGTTTTTTAAAATTATTATATTCAAATGGAAATGAGGTTTTTTTGAGAGCTTTTGGAACACCCTTTGTATTTAGTCCAGAAAGTAACTGATTGTCTAAATTTTTTTTATTATCGATATTTGCAGATAAATACCAGTCATGCCATCCGTGATAACCACAAAATGCAATTTTATCTTTATTTGATGCAGCCCTTGCAATCCTAATTGCAATTGAATTGGCCTCACCACCAGTTCTTGCTAATTTGACCATGTGAGCCCAGGGATGAAGTTTTATAAGTTTTTTACTTAAAAGAACTTCTTCATAACAATTTAAAGAGGAAACATTGCTTTTATTTACTGCTTTAATAACACACCTATTTACTTCAGCATTTGAATATCCCAAAATATTGGTTCCAACACCCATCAAAGCCATATCTATGTACTTTTTACCGCTTATATCCCAAATTTCACATCCTTTGGCCTTAGAATAGTAAACAGGCCATTTGCCCGGCAAAAACATTTCTGGTTTTTTTGAAAGAAACATATTTCCACCAGGAATAATTTTTTTTGCATTATTCCAAAGTTTTTGATTTTTATTTTTCTTTATTTTTCTTTTATACATAAATCTTGTTTGACCACATTGTTGGATTTGATAAATTATTATCAAATTTTTTTGTAAATTTAGGAATTTTAATTGGTTTAATACTTTTAACTAAATTTTGAAAATGTCTATAATTGTCAAAACCTAAAATAATTTTATCAATTTCAGGATAATTCAAAACATATCCTAAACAATTTTCCAGTCTCGTATTTCTACTTTTTTTTGAAAATTCATCCCAACCGCGAAATATTTTTGTCCATTTATTAAAATATATTGGTCTTTGTTTTTTTTTCATTAAAAGTAAACCTTGCAAAAAAATGGATCTAGCGAAAATTTGTATATTCATATTTTTTAATTTTTTTAACAATCCAGAACTAACCAACCTTCTATCAAAAATATTAAAGGGTATAGAAACTATATCAAAATGAAATTTTTTTAATAAATTTTCAATTTCTTCAACAGAATAAACAGCAACTCCAATTTTATTTATTAACTTTTTCTCTCTCATTTCAATGAGTGATCTATAAATTATTTTGCCAGTTTTTCCACTTAATTGTTTAGGATTATGTATTAATAATCCATGTAGTTTTTTTATTTTTAAATTTTTTAGAGATTTTTTAATAGAAAAAAAAACCCAATTTTTTATATTTTTTGTTGGATTTTTTAGTGGAAGCTTTGTTATAATTTTTAAATTTTTTTTATTTAATGATCCTAAAATTTTCTCACTTGTCCCATACGATTGGGCTGTTTCAATAAAATTCATTCCATTTTTTTGAGCAGTATTAATTATTTTTTTAATATTAAATTTATCCATTTTGCCAGTTTTATTTCCGATACCATAATCTGATCCTAATTGTGCTGTTCCAATTGCAATTTTTGATTTAAAATAATCTCTATAAAAAAAAATATCATTTTTATTCTTTTTATATTCAATAAAGCCAGAATTTTTATATGAATTAATTGCTAATTTATTATTAATTTTTGTTCCAAGATAAATTTTTGTAATTTTAAATTTATTATAGAGAAAATTTGCACACATTTCTATTGTTTGAAATCCTATACCTTTTCCACGCCAATTTTTATCTCCTATTAAAATTCCCAAAAATGCTTTAGATTTTTTTAGATTTATATTATGAAGTCTTACATTTCCAATATGTTTGTTTTTATCGGTGAATATTCCTAGAATAATATTTTTTTTATTATCAATTAACTTTTTAACGTCAGATTTTAGTTTGTACAAATTATTTTTTGGTGAATAGTTAATAAATTTTTTTGTAAGAGGATCATTAAACCAATTTAAATAATTTTCGTTTACATCATTTATTTTTAAACTTCTAAGAGCTATATTTTTTGATCTAATTATTATTTTTTTCACAAATTACGAATTTTTAATTTAATTTAAGACTTAATTTTAACCATAATTTACTGAAATGTTCAATACTTGAACACAAAGGAAAATAATGCTTGAATGAAACATTATCTTTGATATGTTCAACTATTGAACATATGAAAAAAGAAGATCACTTTCAAGTTTTGAGAAAGATTCAAAAAAAGCCAGAGTCATCTCAAAGAGAACTAGCTAAAGAACTTGGCTTTAGCCTGGGAAAACTTAATTATTGTCTTAAAGCTTTACAAAAAAAAGGTTTGGTTAAGTTAACAAACTTTCAGAAGAAAGCAGACAAAATTAAGTATCTTCAATACATGGTAACCCCTAAAGGAATTGCTTACAGAACCAAACTCACAATAGATTTTATGAAAAGAAAAATGAAAGAATATGATGAATTGCAAAAAGAGCTTAAAAAATAATTTCAGAAAACTCGAGGACTAATATAATGTGGATTGTAGCAAAATATAATTCTAAAGAATTAGAAGTTTTTAAGAAAGAGTTATCTGATAAGTTAGATAAAGACGTTGAGTATTACCACCCAAAAATAAAAATTGACAATACATCAAAAGTCAAAAAATTTAAATATATCTTAGATCAATATATATTTTGTCAAAGTAGAAAATTCCTTAATAAAAAATTTATTGGTGGTGTAAGAAATTTAAGAGGGTTAGATTATTTTTTGAAAGATTGTTTAAACTGTCAGGATGAAATAATAAAATTTATTAATTTTTGTAAGAGTAATGAGGATATCGATGGTGGTTTAAAAAGATCCTTTTTCAACTTTTCATTAAAGAAAAAATATCAATTTATTTCTGGTCCATTTAAAAATTTAATTTTTAATATTATCTCAAAAAATCACAAAAGATTTGAAATAATGTTAAATGGGAAGAAAGTTTTTATTGAGAGAAATTATAATAATTTTCTTTCGATAGATTAAAAAAAAAAATATGTTATATCTAATAAAAGCTCATTGGAAGCAAGTGCGGAGCATTGGTTAAATGAAAACAAAATCTATAGCAATTATACCCGCAAGAGGTGGAAGTAAAAGAATCCCAGGAAAAAACTTCAAGACTTTTTTAAAAAAACCTATTATTGCTTACACAATCGATACACTTAAAAAAAGTAAAATTTTCAACAAAATTATTGTTTCAACAGATAGCATTAAAATTGCAAAAATTTCAAAAAAATATGGTGCTGAAGTTCCATTTCTCAGACCCAAAAAACTTTCAGGAGGTATTATCGATGAAAGACCAGCTTTACAACATTGTATAAAATATTATGAACAACAGGGATTAACATTTGATCGTGTTTGTTGTGTTTATCCTGCAAATCCATTCTTAAAAATTTCTGATTTAAAAAAAGGATTTTCTTTATTAAACAAAAAAAGGGATGGATACGTTTTTTCAGCTACTGATTATTTATTTCCATATTTGCAATCGTTTGTAATAAATAAAAAAAAAACTTAAACCCTTATTTAAAAAAAATATTTTAACAAGATCACAGGATCTTAAACAAAAAATATTATGTGATGCAGGATCTTTTTACTGGGGCAAAACAAGTGATTGGCTAAAAACATATGAAAGATCATGCCTTATTCCAAGTTCAGATGTAATTTTAATACCTAACTGGAGATTTCATGACATAAACACTCCAGAGGACTGGAAAAGAGCAGAAATAATTTATAAAGCTTTAAAATTAAATAAAAAATGAATTTTAAATATAACAACAAAACTTTTTTCACAAATAAAGACGGGCCAACAATAATTGCTGAAATATCCTGTAATCATAATGGAAAAAAGTCAAATTTATTAAAACATATAAAATCAGCCAAGAAAGCAGGCGCTGATATTATTAAAATACAAACGTATAGACCCGAAGATATCGTATTAAAAAATAAATTTAAGATAAGATCTGGAATTTGGAAAGGCATGAATCTATGGAAACTCTATAATAAAGCACAAACACCTTTCGAATGGCACGAGGATGCTTTTAAATTGGCTGGTAAGCTTAAAATTCCTCTTTTTAGTAGCCCATTTAGTATTGAAGCTGTTAGATTTTTAAAAAAAAAATTTGATCCTCCTTTCTATAAAATAGCATCAGCTGAAATTACAGATTTAAAATTAATAAACGAGATTGCAAAAACAAAAAAACCTGTTTTAGTTTCTACAGGTATGGCAACATTCAAAGAAATAGATAATGCGCTTAAAACAATTAAAAAGCATCATAAAAAAATTTTATTAATGCATTGCGTCTCTGGATACCCAACCCCAGATCACGAAGCAAATATAAGTTTTATTCACAAGCTTAAAATGAGATATCCTAAAATTCCAATTGGACTATCTGATCATACTAATAATATTTATTCATCTTTAGCATCTATTTCATTGGGTATAGTTGCAATTGAAAAACATTTTATTCTATCAAAAAAATCAAAATCATTAGACTCAAAGTTTTCTATCGATTCAAGCAAATTTAGAGAACTTAAAGAAACTTGTAAAAACATTTATAATACTCTTGGTAAAGCAACAAAAAAAAATATTAAATCTGAAAAAGAAACAAAAAAATTAAGAAGATCTATTTTCACGACAAAATTTATTAAAAAAAATGAAAAAATAAACTCTAAAAATATTAACACTTTCAGACCGAAAATAGGCATATGTGCATCTGAATATTTTAATGTTATTGGTAAATATGCAAAAAAGAATTTATCACCTAATTACCCACTTTATTGGAGTAATCTAAAAAAATAAAAAAGGAGAACTGATGAAAAATATATTAATTACAGGAGGTACAGGAAGTTTCGGACATGCATTTGTAAATTTTTTGCTTAATAAATACAAAAAATCAATTAAAAGGATTGTCGTTTTTAGTAGAGACGAATTTAAACAGTTTAATATGTCGAATAAGTTTCCAACTTCAAAATACCCTCAAATGAGATATTTTATTGGAGATGTTAGAGATCAACAAAGAATAGAAAGAGCTTTAGAAAACATAGATTGCGTAGTTCACGCCGCTGCTTTAAAACAGATCTCAACCGCAGAATACAATCCTATAGAATGTATAAAAACAAACATAATTGGTGCACAGAATGTTGTGGAAGCATGTATAAATAAAAAAATTAAAAGAGTAATTGCTCTTTCAAGCGACAAAGCTGTAGCACCACATAATCTTTATGGATCTACAAAATTATGCAGTGATAAAATTTTTATCTCATCAAATTATTATTCTGGTGATAAATTAAAAAGTTCGGTTGTTAGATATGGTAACGTTTTAGGATCAAGAGGCTCAATAGCGCCCTTATTTTTATCACTTAAAAATAGCGGATCCTTCCCAATAACTCATAGAGAAATGACAAGATTTAACATTACCTTAAAAGAAAGTGTAGAAATGGTTGATTGGACAATTAAAAATGCCTTGGGTGGAGAAATTGTTGTTCCTAAACTTAAATCATTCAAAGTAACTGATATGGCTAAAGCAATAAATCCAAAAAATAGATTTAAAATAATAGGCATCAAAAGAGGTGAAAAACTTCACGAAGAGCTTATTACAAATAATGATGGACCATACACAATTGACTTAGGCAAATATTATTTAATATTGCCAAATAACGACACTAGAACGATCAAAAAGTATAAGAATAAATTCAACTTTAAAAAAATTCGAGAAAATTTTTCCTTTTCTTCAAATCAAAAAAATACCTCAGTATCTCTGAAATAAGAAAATTAATTAAAAATATATAAATTTTTTTATAACATGCAAAAAATCTGGTCAATTTTTGATAGATCAAAAAAAATTGAATTTTTCATATTCTCTTTTTTTATGTCTGTTAATACAGCTTTAGAAGCAATTTCAATTTCGTTGCTTTTACCAATTATTGTCTCATTAACAGATAATAATTTTTTTGATTTGTACCCTAGATTTTCTTTATTCCTAAATTTCTTTAAAGAGAAGTTTTCTACTAATATGATTAATACAACTCTAATTCTTTTTGGATCAATACTTATATTAAAAAATTTATTCCAAATTTATTTAGATTATCGTGAAAATTATCTAATTACTAAAACTCAAGAGGAAATATCTCAAAAATTATTTAATAGATTTATTAGTAGGGATTATAGTTTTCATCTAAATAGTAAATCCTCTGACTTAATAACTAAAATTAGAAATGAAAATAGATACTTTGGTGAAGGAGTATTTTCCTTTTTAAGAATATTAACAGAATTAATTTTAATTTCAGGTATTAGTATACTTCTTTTTATAATTGCATTTAAAATTACTCTGCTGAGTGTTATCTTAAGTATAATTTTTTCTTATATTTTTTTAAAAGTTTTCAACAAATATATAGTCAAAACATCCCAAAATAGATTAAATATTGATTATAAAAAGACTCAATTAGTTCAAGAAAGCATTCAAGGTATAAGAGAAATTATTATCTCTAATATTTTTAAACAAGTTTATGAGACTTACAGAATTTTTTCTAACTCTTTTATAAAAAGCTATACACTCTATAGTACTATTTTAAAAGTTCCTAAAATTTATTTTGAATTAATTGTTCTTTTTGCATTAATAATAGTTATTTATATTTCTTCAAATTATTTTCCAGATTCTTCATCCCAAATAATTCTGCCTACCGTAGGAATTTATGCTGCTAGTGCCTTTAAAATTCTTCCAGCTATAAATAGGATAGTGGGATCCATTCAAAGATTTAAATTTGCTTCGCCAGTTATAGATCAAGTATATAAAGATTTAAATGAGACAAAGGGTGAAATTATAAATTCAAAAAATCTTAATATTCAAGAAATTGAAATAAAAAATTTATCTTTTTCTTACAAAAATCCTCCAAAAAAGATTCTTGAAAATTTAAATTTAAAAATTAATTTTGGAGATAAAATTTTGATAATTGGTGACTCAGGTATTGGAAAAAGTACTTTTTTGGATTTATTAGTTGGTCTACAAGCCCCAGACTCAGGAAAAATAATAGTAAATAAAAATTTTGAGCTTAGTAAAAAAGTTAATTTAACTAATTCATTATCCTATGTCTCTCAAAAAATTTTTATTTTCAACAAAAGTTTGAAAAATAACATTTGTTTGTCGTCAATAAATGTTGATGAAAATAAAATTAAAAAATCTATAAAAATTGCAAACTTGGAGCAAGTAATTTCAAAGCTCCCCAATGGAATTCATACTGAACTAGGAGAATCTGGATCGATATTATCAGGAGGACAAAAACAAAGAATAATGATAGCAAGGGCAATTTATAAATCTGAAAATTTTATCATTATGGACGAACCAACATCATCATTAGACCCAGAATCAGCCAATACGATAATAAAAACATTGGTGATGAAAAAAGATACTACGCTGCTTATGGTAAGTCATAATAAAAGTCTCTCAAAATTTTTCGATAAAACTTTAGAAATTAAAGACTTTAAAATTTCAGAGTTATTATAGGATTTGTAAGATCTATTTAATTTAGTTATATTAGATAATAAAATTTAAATGAACACATCAAAAACTAATACTTGGAAAAACTCACTAGAGGAAAGAAGAAAATTAACCTTCCAAGTTAAAAAGGAAATTTTTAGCAAGATACCTCCGTTTCCAAGAGAAATAACATTAGACATAAATAATAGATGCAATCATAAATGTTATTTTTGTGCAAATCCTAAAATAGAACATTATGATTCACTTGATAAAGATTTAGCTTTTGATTTGATAAAACAGGGAAAAGATAATGGTTGTAAAGATTTGGCGCTCCAAGCAACTGGAGAGCCCTTTATGGATAAGAGACTTCATGAATTTGTTAAGGAGGGTAAGAGGGTAGGTTATGATTATGTATACATTAATACTAATGGCGCTCTAGCTTCATCTAAAAAAGCTAAACCAGTAATAGACGCGGGATGTGATAGTATTAAATTTTCAATTAACGCAAACAATAGAGAAGATTTCAAAGCTGTTCATGGATATGATGATTTTAATAAAGTGCTTGATAACTTAAAGTGGATTTTTGATTACAGAAATAAAAACAAAATTAATATGGGAATTTATGTAAGTTCCGTTAGAAGCTCAAGAAGCAAAGTTGATAATGAAAATATTGATAAATATATCAAACCATATTGTGATAATTTTGACTTTAGAGATGTGAGCAATCAAGGTGGTAGTATGATGGAATTGAATAAAACTGAGAGTATTAAAGAAGGAAATATACTTGGAAGTTTAAAACAAAAAGAATTTACCACGAGATGTGTATATCCGTTCAATAGAATTGTTATTGACCCTTATGGATATGTAGTAGCATGTACTGCTGATTTTCATAAGAAATTACAGATAGGCGATGCAAGAAAAAAAACACTCAAAGAAATTTGGTCAAGTGAGGAATTTCAGTATTTAAGAGAAAAACACCTTAAAGATAAGTATGATGGAATTTTTTGCAACAAGTGTCTAAATAATATTAATTGTTCAACAAATACTCTCTCAGAGTCTTTTCTTAAAAAAATATAATTGATGTTCAAAAAAAATATACAAGATCTCGTAAGAGTTCAAACTTCACAAAATAGAGATATCGAAAAAGGTATTATTTTAGATAGAAATGAAAGAGTTGACTCCTACAACAGTCAAACTTTTAAAAAGATTTTAAATAATATCTCAAAAAATTCACTTAATGCCACTCCAGATATCTCGTCACTTTATGAAAAAATATCAAAATTTCATAATCTTAAAAAAAATAATATTTACATTACACAAGGTATAACAGAATGTATGTCACACATAATGTTCTCAACTATTAAAAACGATGATGAAGCAATAATAATGTACCCAACTTATCCCATGTATGAAGTTTTATTTAAATTACATAATGTTAAGTACAAATTATGGAAATTCACTAATAATTTTGAACTAAATATCTCTGATTTAAAAAAAAATATTACGAAAAAAACTAAAGTTTTATTTTTAGTAAACCCTAACTTACCTATCGAATACGAGTTTACTGAAAAATATAAAAATGAGATTTATAAAATATGCAAAAAAAATAATATTTTAATTGTTTACGACGAAGCTTATTTTCATTTTGGTTCTAAGTCAGAAATATCAAAAATAAATAAATATAAAAACCTTATAGTAATGAGAACATTTTCTAAAGCCTGGGGATTATCAGGAATTAGGTTAGGTTATATGGTTGCAAATAGCAATCTTACCAAATACATATCAAAATGTAGATCTTTAGTCGAAACAAACTCATTGAGTTTTCAAGTAGCTTTATGGGCGTTAAAAAATAAAATTTTCCAAGCACATGTAGAACAGGTTAAAAAAGGATCAAAATTTCTTCGAGAAAAACTCAAAATATACGGTGAAGAATTTCATGGCGGTTTAACAACAAATGCAATTATTATAAAATTACAAAATAAAGTTTTAACTGAAAAACTAAGAAGTTATTTAGCAAGAAAAAAAATTTATATTCGCACAGGCTTTGTAAAACCAATAGAAAATTATGTGAGGATTAGTCTGTGCTCACCAAAAAAACTTTCAATATTCTTTAATGAATACATAAAATGGAAAAAGAGATATATAAAACACAAATCTCCTCATTAAAACTAGCAAAAAATTATATACAAAGTTGTAAATTAAAAGGAATAGATATAGGGATCAGTCCTTTTTGTGATTTTGTAGTATGGGCAGACTGCTTAGGTCATCAAAAATTAAAAAATCTTTATAAGAAAGAATTCATAAATTTTGATTATTTAAAAATTTTTGCAAAAGAAATTTTAAGCGTAGGTAAAAATCATAGTTTTACGATTCAGTCTTCAAAAATTAAGCAAGTGTCAAAAATCAATATTATTTACTCTTATTGTACAAAAAAAAATTTTACAAAAGACGGGACTTTTAATGATAATTATTTTAGTCAAAGTTCAAAAAAAAACAAAAATACTTACTGGTTTCTAATATCTTTAGACAATTTCGTCCCTAAAAAAAAGAAAAATATATTTATAATTTATAAAAAGAAAAAAACTTTTAATTTTTTGTACCTAATCAAATACATCTCAAAAAATTTTTTTAAGAAAAATAATTTTCATTCCTGTAACAACACTACAAATATTTCAAAAATTTATTCAAATTTTTTCTATAATGCACTAAAAAAACACAAATTTAATCTTTATATTCCTTATGAAAGCAGACCACATCAAAATGCGATAATTAAAATAACGAAAAAAATCTCAAACAAAAATAAGATTTATGGTTATTATCATAGAATGCCAGAACCTTTTCAATCAGAAATGATTTATAAAATTAAAGATATAGATAAGTTGTATGTTTGCAGCATGATACAAAAAAGAATCTTTTCAAAACATTTTTTGTGGCCTTCAAAAAAATTACAAATTATTAACTCATTAAGATACTCAAAACTTTTAAAAAGGGATAAGTTTATTTTTCTACCTTACGAAATAAAAGATGTTAATAGTTTTTTTAAGTGTTTAAAAAAATTATTGATATTAAAACAGGCAAATATTAATGGTTTCGATATAAGTATACACCCATTAAAAAAAAATAATAAAAATCATATTGGTCTTAAACATAAAATTGAAAATGAAATTTTTGTTGGTTCTAGATATAACTTAAATAATTCAAAAAGGTTAGATGCACCCATAATAATAGGTGAGCCCGGAAGTGTTGCTTCGGAGATGCTCGATACTATTGGCAAAGTATATCATATCTCCAACAGCCATTTGGATATATTTTCAGAAAAAATATGGAAAAGTATTAAAGTTAAAAAGATATCCGAGTCTATTTATGAGTATAAAAAATTAAGTAAAGTAAAATTATTAAATACTAATGGAAAAAAAGACAATTTTGAAAATCTATTAAAACAAAACGAATTTAATAATTAATAAAAACTTGAAAAACGTATAATAAATACAATACAAGCAATATTGAAATGAAATATAAAATAAATAATATCTTAGTAACTGGTGCAGGAAAAGGAATTGGATACGCAACTGTTGATTTACTTACCAAGAAAGGTTTTTATGTTTATGCACTCATTAAAAATAGAAATGATAATAAAAAATTTAAAAACTATAAAAATTTAAAAATAATAAACGGAGATATAAATAATATAAATTTAATTAAAAAAGTTTTTAAAGATTCAAATAAAAATAAGAGAATTATAACAGGATTAGTAAATAATGCTGGTATTAGACAAAGAAAAAATTTTTTAAAAATTAATAATAAAGATTTAAAAAAAGTTTTTAATACTAATTTTTTTTCAGCTTTTTCTATCATGCAAATTTTTGCAAAAAACCTAATCGAAAAAAAAGTCGTTGGATCAGTAGTGAATATTTCATCTATAGTAGGGCAAACAGGTTTTACGGAGTTAAGTTCTTATGCTTCTACGAAGGGAGCTCTTACTTCACTTACTAAATGTTTTGCAACAGAAATGGCAAAGTATAATATTAGAGCTAATTCTATCAGCCCAGGATTTACAGAAACATCCTATTTTAAAAACTTTAAAAAAAAACGAAAATTATATAATTGGACATTAAATAGAATTCCTCTTAAACGATGGGGAAAGTCAGATGAAATCTCTAACTTAATATTTTTTTTATTATCTAAAAATTCAAGTTATATAACTGGTGAAAATATAAATATAGATGGTGGTTGGTTAGGTTCATAATGAAAGTTTTAGGATTAATTCCATCTAGGCTAGGATCTAAGAGGTTACATGCCAAAGCATTGTTATCTATAAATAATTATCCTTTGATAGTGCATGTTTATAAACGTGCGAAACTATCAAATTTATTAGATGATGTTTACGTTTGTTGTGATCATAATAAAATTTATGAAACTGTGAGACGTTATGGTGGAAAAGCTATATTAACTTCTAAAAAACATAAAAATGGAACAGAAAGAATTGCCGAGGGTTATAAACTTTTGAAAACAAAATATGATTTAATATTAGACATCCAGGGCGATGAACCACTCATTAACCCCAATCATATAAATAATGTAATAAATTATCACAAAAAAAATCCAAAGGCTGACATAATTGTCCCTTCTTTAAAAATTAAACAAACTCAAAACGAAAATATTGTCAAAGTTGTAAAAGATAAAAAAAAAAAATGTTTTATACTTTTCAAGGTCATCTTTGCCTTATGGTTACAATAAAAAGAATAAATATTTACAGAAACATCTGTCAATTATATCTTTTAAACCAAACGCTCTTAAAACTTATATAAAATCAAATCAAACTTTTTTAGAAAAAACAGAAGGCATAGAACTTTTAAGAGCTTTGGAAATTGGTTTGAAAATTAAATCCCCAAGTTTAAGTGGAGATAGTTTCTCCGTAGATATTAAGGAAGATTACATAAAAGCAAAAATTAAGTTTGAAAAAGATAGATTTTTTAAACTTTATAAGGAATTTTAATTTTTATGAAAATAGAATATTACGTAAACAAAAAGAAATACGATATTAAATTTTGTCCTGATAGAGAGGGCATTAAAATTAAAAGGAAAAGTAAATCATATACTACCATAGCTAAAGATCTAAAAAGAGATTATTTAAACCAACAAGTCTTGTTAGTATTTGATAAAAAAATTAGCAAAGAAATAACCAAGTATATAATTCATGATTTAAAAATATCATACCCAAAACTATCAATTTTATACGTTGATGGAGAAAAAGTTAACAAAGATCTCAAAGTATTATTTAAAATATTAGATAGTTTTTTTGACAAAAAATTTACAAAAAAATCTATTTTAATATCGTGTGGAGGTGGTGTAATCGGGGATGTATGTGGTCTAGCAAGCTGTTTATATTTGAGGGGATTAATCCACTATCATATACCATCAACCATGACCGCGATCATTGATAGTTGTGTTGGTGGAAAAACAGCAATAAATTACAGAGGCGTAATTAATTCAATAGGAACTTATTATCACCCGGAAAAAATATATATTTCAAAAAATATTTTGAATTTGCTACCTTTAAGGGAATATAAAGCTGGTATTCCAGAGATTATCAAATGTAGCTTGATTGACAAAAACCCAACAATAAAATTACTGAAAAATAAAAATGCTGTTTTAAAAAAAAATTTTAATTATGTTTCTAAAATAATTAAATACACTTTACAAACAAAAGTAAAATTTTTCCAAAATGATGTTTATGAGGAGGGAAAAAGATTAAACTTAAATTTTGGTCACACCTTTGCACATGCAATTGAAATGTCTTTAAAAAATAATAGCAAAAAAGATCTAATAAGACACGGAGAGGCAGTTGGTATAGGAATTCTTTGTGAAATTTACTATGCTAATGGAAGAGATAAAAATTATTATTTGACTAAGGAAATTTTGAATTTATATAAATTACCCATTAATTTAAAAAACTTTATTAGATCATCTCAAATAAAAAAGTTAAAAAAAGAAATTTTCAACAATATATTTTTAGATAAAAAGAGAGTTAATAAATTTCCAAGATATATAAATTTAACTAAACTCGGTAGTTCCAAGATTTCAGAAATGAGAAATTTTGAAAGAATCAAAGAAACTATTGATAAAACTATCTTTTAATTTTTACAAATAAATTATAATATAAAATATAATTTACTTATGCGTGATATTACAATAATTGATGATTTTTTAAACAAAGAGGATTTTGATAAACTTTCAAAATTAAGATTAGATGAAATTCCGAGTGGATCAATCAAAGTCTATCACAATGAAATAACTAAAAATAATATTATTAAAAAAAGTTGTATTGATAATTCACTAATTAAATCACTTCACGAAAATTATCATCATAAAGCTTTTAATATTTTAAAGAAAATTTCACCTGAAAAAGCAGAATTATACGAGTATTCAGATTTTTCAGTTATTAAAACAGGCAAAAACTATAAGTTTCCAATTCATGATGACACACCTAACAAACTTTTAAGTGGCGTAATTTACTTATATCCAAAAAAAAATACTGGAACAATATTCTATTCAGATAAAAAAGGACATGAAAAAAAAATTGTTGATTGGAAACAAAATCGTGGGGTTTTTTTTTCAAGAGTAGAGCAAGAGACCTGGCATTCCTTCGAGGGTGACGGACAATCTGATAGAGTTGCTTTGGTTTACAATTTAGTAACAACCAAAATAAAAAAAGTTTTTCAATTAGAAAATAAAAATTTTATAACGGGTATTTTTAGATATAAAATTAACCCTTATTTGAATAATTTATTCAAGAAAACTATATAAGTTTAGATACTACTTCTCTATAAAATCAAAATTTTTGTTATGAAATTTAGTTTATTTACAACTAAGATAAACAAATCCCTTTACGCTGAAAATCATAAACTATTTCTCGGAAAGTGGTGTTTAGCCACAGAAATTGATTGTAAAAAACTTGGAGAGTACAAAATGTCCGACTATCATTGGGATGATAATGAAAAAATTAACAAAGATTATAAATATCTTTATAATTTTTATTATCGAACTTTGCATATTTTAAGCTCACAGCTTAATAAAATACACAAAACTAAAAATGATCAAAGATATTGGCATATTATAATTGGATCATGGCTTTATAAGTTTCTTATAAACTCTTATGATAAGTGGGAAAGTATAAGAATTACTTTTGACAATTACAATATATCGAAAATTTTTTACTATGAAACAGATTATACCGAACTTATTGCTAGTGATTGTACCGAATTTAATAAAATTGCAAATACAGAGTTATGGAATAATTTTTTATACACTGAGATAACAAAATTTCAAAAAAAAAAATATTCTAAATTATACAAAGATAATTTTTCAAAGTACTAAAAAAAAAAATTATGAACTGAATAAATACTGTGAAAAATCTAATTTTCTCACGAAATTTATTGATAAGTTTTTGTCAATACTTCCCTTTAGATCAAATGTAGTGCTCTTTAAAACTTATTTTGGAAAAGTTTCAGACTTTAAAATTTTTTTTAAAAGTTCAACTATTCCAAGAACTTATACTGATTTTGAAAAGAAAATCAGTCTTCCTTCACCAAAAGAAAGAGAAAGTTTAAAATTAGATTTTGAACCAGAAAATAGTTTTGAAGAATTTATAAAAGAAAATATTTTTAAATTCATGCCAATTTCATATCTTGAGGGTTTTAGTAAAATTGATGCATATTATAGAAACATAAATTTAAATCCAAAATTAATAGTTTCTGCTGTGGGAGATAGATACGACTCTTTTTCAATTTGGGTTGCTAGTAAAATTAATAAATCAAAATATTTTTGTTCTGAACATGGTGGATGCACTGAAGACACAGAACAATTCGATGCTCGCAGTAAAAAAGGAGATTGTTTTTTATCGTGGAATTTTTCTGAAAAGAAAAATGTATTCCAAATATCACCAAAATTTTATACCAAGAAGATTAAAAAAAATTTTTTAAAAAAAGGGAAAAAACTAGCAGTAATTATATCTACTCCTTCCACTATTTATAACCATCATCTTCATTATGATATTAATGGAAAACAATCACTCGAAGCCTATGAACAAATTAAAAATTTTAAAAAATTACCAAATAAAATTAAAGATAATATAAGTTTTAGATTGCATCCAAACTCTAGTTTATGGTTGATGAATGAGAGAATAACAAAAGATTTTGGAAAAAATTACATATTTAATAAAAAAAAAAATAGATGATGTTTTTATGGACTCAAAAATATTAATTAATATGGATTTTCAAACATCATTTTATCAATCAATGTATTCTGGAAAACCTGTAATTGTATTTACACAAAGAAAATTTACAAATACATTTAACCCTAAAATCAAAAATCTATTCGAAAACTTTGTAAAATCAAAAATTGTTTTTACAAATATTTCTGATTTATTATTTCATATTGAAAATATTTGGTCGGACCCATATGAATGGTGGAATAGTAAAGAAATAATAAATTTAAGAGAAAAATTTAATTTATTATGTTCAAAAAAAACTAATAATAAATTCGAAGATGAGGTTATAACTCTGAAAGAAAAATATGAAAATTCAAAATAAAATTCCATACGGCCAACAATTTCTGGATCAAAGAGACGAAAAAGAAGTGCTTAACTCTTTAAAACAAAAGTTTATAACTACTGGAGCCTATGTCCAAAAGTTTGAAAAATCCTTTAAAAGAAAATTTAAATCTAAATATGCATTTACTTGTTCTAATGCTACCGCAGGTTTGCACCTAGCTTTTATGTCGATAAATTTGAGTAAAAGTGATGTAGTCCTCATGCCGGCAATTAATTTTATATCTTCTTATAGAACCGCAAAAATGATGGGGGCTAAAATATATTTGGTAGATGTTGATGAGATGACCGGTCAAATGAGTGTTGAAAATATTTTAAAATGTATAAAAATAAATAATCTTAAAAAGATAAAAGCTATTATCACAATGTATTTGGGTGGATATGTTGAAAATAATATTGATTTTTATTATCTAAAGAAGAGGCTTGGATGTTATCTAATAGAAGATGCCTGTCATGCAATAGGATCAAAATACAAATTTAAAAACAGTTATTTTTACGTAGGTTCTTGTAAGCATTCAGATGTATGTGTTTTTTCCTTTCATCCAGTCAAAACCATTACTACTGGAGAGGGTGGTATAGTTTCTACAAATAATAAAAAAATTGCAAAACGTTTGTCAATATTAAGAAACCATGGAATCATTAGAGGAAAAAATTATTGGGATTACGACATTAAGGATTTAGGTTTTAATTATAGACTTAGTGATATTAATTGTGCATTAGGGTTGAGTCAGCTTAACAAAATTGAATTATTTTTTAGAAAAAGAAAAAAAATTTTTGATTTATACAAAAAAAATTTTAAACCATATTATGAATTTCTCCATTTTCCCAAGTCAAAAAATAAATATAATTTATATCATCTATTTTTATTAGGAATAAATTTTAATAAAATTAAAAAAGATAAAAATGCATTTATTATTTATTTAAATAAAAAAGGAATATTTCCACAGTTTCACTATAAACCAATTTTTAAATTTTCATTCTTCAAAAATAAAAATTTTAAAAAATTTCCAGGTACTATTAAATATTACAAAAATTATCTTTCTTTACCGATATATTATAATCTCAGTAAAAAGGAACAAATGTTCATAATTTCAAAAATAATTAGCTATTTAAAAAAAAATAAAAAAAAATGAAAAAAATCTGTATTATTGATTATGGTCTAGGAAATGTAGCATCTATTTTTAATGCAATAGAATATTTAGATCGAAATGTTAAACTATCAAGAGACCCAGAAGATATTAAAAATGCTACCCATTTAATTTTGCCAGGTGTTGGAAGTTATAAAACAGGTATGGATAATCTTTCTAAGTATGATTTAGTAAAAATCTTAAATTCTCAAGTCATGACTAAAAAAAAACCTTTTTTAGGAATTTGTTTGGGAATGCAATTATTGTCTACATCAAGTACAGAAGGCGGACTTCAGAAAGGTTTAAATTGGATTAATGGTGAAGTTATTAAGATAATTAGTAATGATAAAAATATCAAAATCCCACACATGGGATGGAATTCAGTGAAACACACAAATAAATCAAGTCTTTTTAAAAATATAAAAAATTCTTCTTCATTCTATTTTGTTCATAGTTACCATTTTGTTCCAGAAGACAAATCAATAATTACCGGGACTTGTTTTCACGGAGTTGAAATCAGTTCTAGTTTGCAGAAAGAAAATATCTTTGCAACTCAATTTCATCCAGAAAAAAGTCACAATGTTGGTACAGAACTATTAAAAAATTTCTTAAATTACTAAATGCTTAAAACTAGACTAATTCCTGTTTTGCTTTTAAAAAATGGTATTCTTGTAAGAAGTAGAAATTTTACTTTTCATCAACTCATAGGTAATCATATTGAGCAAGCCAAAAGATTCTCCGAATGGAAAGCTGATGAAATAATTTATTTAGATATTACAAGAGATAATGTTTATGAATTTGAAAAGATTAAAAATGTAATTGGGTCAACTTCTTCGAAATCTGAAGTTGCAATAAATAGCAGGAAAAATATGATAGAAATTGTTCAAGATGTTTCAAAAATATGTAGAGTTCCTTTAACAATTGGTGGAAAGATCAAATCTCTAGATGACATAAGACTAAGATTAAAAGCTGGGGCTGACAAAGTTGTGTTAAATACCGCAGCGATCGAAAATCCCTTATTAATTAAACAAGCCGCAAGTGAATTTGGATCACAGTGTATTGTTGTATGCTTAGATCTAAAATCTAAAAATAAAAATGAATGGACGCTATTAAAAAATTTTGGAAAAGATAAGTCTGATTTAGAGGTCGTAAGTTGGATACAAAAAGTTCAAGAATTAGGTGCTGGAGAAATTCTTTTACAATCTGTTGATAGAGATGGAACAGGAAAAGGATATGACTTAAATCTTTTAAAATCTGTTTCTAAACATATTCATGTACCTTTTATAATATTAGGAGGTGCCGGAAAATTTGATGACTTTGTAAAAGCTAATAAAGTTAATCGAGAAGTTTCTCTAGGTGCTGCAAATATTTTTCATTTTACTGAACAAAGTATTTTAAATGCAAAAAAATTTTTATCTAAATCAAAAATGAATGTAAGAACTTTTTAATTGTTTATATGATTTACTGTAAAAAATGTACTTACCCAATGATTGCTGTTAATCTATCCATGAGTGAAGATATGGTCTGCAGTGGCTGTGTTGTTAATCAAGAAAAAATAAAAGAAATTGATTGGGAAGAAAGAAGAGAAAAGTTTAAGAAGTTATTATCCCAATATCAATCCAAAGATAAATACGATTGTATTGTTCCTGTTAGCGGTGGAAAAGATAGTCATTTTCAAGCAAACTTAATAAGAGAGATGGGTTTCAATCCACTATTGGTTACTTATTATACTTACAATTATACTGAAACAGGTGAAGCAAATCTAAAAAATTTAAGAAGTTTAGGATTTGATCATTATATATTTTATCCAAACAAAAAAGTAATTAAAAAAATGAATAAAGTTGGATTTGAAATGCTTGGAGATATGAGTTGGCATTTTCATTGTGGCGTTTATACAATCCCATTTCAAATTGGAATAAAATTTAAAATTCCACTAATTATTTATGGCGAGCACAGTTTAGATTTACACGGTAAGTTCTCTTTTTTTGATTTTCCAGAATTTACAAAAAAAGAAAGATCAGAGGATGTGCTCAGGGGATTTACTGAGAAAAATTTTATCGGCAAAGAGGGTTTAACCGAAAAGGATCTTAATTGGACTATTTTTCCAAATGATAAAGAAATCCAAGAGGTAGGTTTGAGAGGTATATTTATGGGAAATTATATTTATTGGGATGCTAATAAAAATCTAGAAGTTGCAAAAAAACTTGGTTTTAAAGGAAGCCCAAAACCATATGAAAGAACTTACAGAAAATTCTCTAATGTAGATGATATCCATGAAAACGGAATTAAAGATTATTTAAAATTTATTAAATTTGGCTACGGAAGGTGTACAGACCACACTTCAAAAGACATAAGGTTAGGCATTATGAGTAGAGAAAAAGGAATAGAGCTTGTTAGAAAACATGATCACTTAAAAGACAGGGAGTCATTAAACTATTTTTTAAAAATGACTAAAATGACAGAGGATCAATTTGATTTAGTGGCAGACACTTTTAGGGATAATAGAGTTTGGTGGATTGAAAAAAATCAATGGTATAAAAATACAATTTGGGGAAAACCTGAATGTTATGGGCGAGTTCGACTCAATGATGAAGATCGTAAAAAGTATAAGACCTCAAGAATAAAACAAGATTAAACAAATTTATTTTAATTTATAAATCTTTTTTGCGAGTTGATAAATTCTTCTATCGTCTTTAACAATTTCTTTTATAATTTTTGATGTTGTATTAAAGTCAAGTTTTAAACTTAATCTAAGTAAATCCATCCAATTTTTGTTGTTCTTAGACCTTATTTTTTGAATTTGATTAACCAATTTTAGACCTTTTTTTATTTTTTTTGAATTAATTTTTTTCATTACTTAATATGACTTTATATTTAATTTATATTTTTAGAGATAATAACACAAATAAAATTTAAAGGACAAATAAATTGAAAAAAAATAAAGAAGTACTAATTGTGGGAGGGACTGGTTTTATAGGTTTTCATTTGGCCAAAAGTTGTTTATCAAAAGGTTTAAGCGTAACTAGTCTATCGACTCGATATCCGAAAAAAAATAGAAAATTAAAACGAATTAAATATATCATTTGTGATTTATTTAATAAAAAAAAATTAAAAAAATTAATTAGAAAAGATTACAGCTTCGTTGTTAATTTGGGTGGTTATGTGGATCATAGTAATAAAAAAAAAACTTATAATAGTCACTACATTGGATGCAAAAATCTTTCAAATATTTTTCTAAAAAAAAAAATTATAAGCTTTGTTCAAATTGGTACCTCAGGAGAATACGGCAAACTTTCATCACCTCACGATGAAAAAAAGGTTATCAACCCTGACTCTAATTATGGAAAGTCAAAATTTTTAGCAACAAAATACCTATTAACTTTATATAAAAAATATAATTTTCCAGTAACAATTTTAAGATTATACCAAGCGTACGGACCGAGACAGGATACAAATCGTCTAATACCGTTTGTAATTAAATCCTGTTTAAGAAACAAAAAATTTCCTTGTTCATCAGGAAAACAATCAAGAGATTTTGTACATGTAAATGATATTATAAGATCTATTTTAAAATGTTTTAAAAATAATAAAGCAAAAGGCAATATAATAAATATAGGAACAGGCAGACCAAAAAATGTTCGTCAAATTATAAATTTTATACGAAAGAAGATTCGTGCTGGCAACCCTCAATTTGGAAAAATTAAATTTAGAGAAGATGAAGTTTTACAGGTTTATCCCAAAATATCAAAAGCAAAAAAAATTCTTAAATGGCGACCAAAAATTAAATTTGAAAACGGTCTCATTTCAACAATAAGATGGTATCAAAATGAAAGATAAAAAAAATAATTATTTCAAAAATAAAACCGTTATAATAACTGGTCATACTGGTTTCAAGGGGTCTTGGTTAGCAACCTGGCTGCACTTGTTAGGAGCAAAAGTTATTGGTATTTCAAATAATATTCCAACAAATCCATCACATTTTAAATATTTAAAAATGAAAAATAAAATTAAAGATATTAAGCTAGATATAAGAGATACGAACAAATTAAAAAAAATTTTTAAGTCCTATAGCCCTGATTATGTCTTTCACCTTGCGGCACAATCTTTAGTTGGACAATCTTATGTAGATCCCAAATATACTATAGAAACAAATTCTTTAGGAACGCTAAATATTTTAGAATCTTTGAAAACCATAAAAAGAAAATGTATTGCGGTAATAATCACTAGCGATAAAGTTTATAAAAATCTTGAATTAAATCGAGGTTATATAGAGAATGATATATTGGGCGGCAAAGATCCATATAGTGTATCAAAAGCATCAGCAGAATTAATAATAAAATCCTATATTGATAATTATTTTCCAATAAAAAAAACAAAAGTTTTTATTGGGATTGCTAGAGCAGGAAATGTGGTTGGTGGTGGAGATTGGTCAGAAAATAGACTGATACCAGATTGTGTGAAATCTTGGTCAAAAAAGAAAAAAGTTTTTATAAGAAACCCAAATTCAACAAGACCTTGGCAACATGTTTTAGAAGCTATAAGTGGATATATTATGTTGGCTAATTATCTTACAAGAAATAAAAAATTTCACGGAGAGGCTTTTAATTTTGGTCCCAGCAGCAAGTCTAATTATAAAGTAACTCATGTTGTAAAAATAATGAAAAAATATTGGGGAGATATATCTTGGAAATTCAAAAGTAATAAAAATAATTTTAAGGAAACAAATATTTTAAAATTAAACTCTAATAAATCAAAAACAAAATTAAAGTGGAAATGTATATTGTCCTTAGACGAAACATTTAAAATGGTAGCTGAATGGTACCAAAACTTTTATTCAAAAAAAAATCCATCTATAAATTTAACAATAAAACAAATTAAAAATTATCAAATTTTATTAAAAAATAGGAGATCTTAAAAATGAAGGTTGTAATTTTAGCTGGTGGACTCGGAACAAGACTTTCTGAATATACCCATTCAATTCCAAAACCAATGATAGATATAAATGGCAAGCCTATGATTTATTACATTATGAAACATTATGCAAAAAGTGGATTTAAGAATTTTTATGTAGCTATTGGATACAAAGGTAATGTAATTAGAAAATTTTTTAAAAAAAAATCTTATGGATGGAACATAAATTTAATTGATACTGGAAAAAATACGATGACGGGGGGTAGACTTAAAAGACTTAAAAAGTATTTAGGAAAAGGTACTTTTATGATGACATATGGTGATGGAATATCAAATGTAAATCTTAAAAAACTTTTAAATTTTCACAAAAAAAATAAAAAACTAGTTACTGTTACAGCTGTTAGACCACCAGCCAGATTCGGAGTTCTTAAATTTAATGGGAATTTAGTAAATTATTTTAAGGAAAAATCCAAAGTAGATGAAGGATGGATTAATGGAGGTTTTTTTGTAATGGAGACTGATTTTTTAAAATTCATTAAAAATGACAAGATTTATTTAGAGAGATATCCATTAGAAAAAACAAGCAAAGAAAAACAGTTGATTGCTTTTAAACACCAAGGTTTTTGGCAGTGTGTAGATACTAAAAGGGATTTGGACAAAATAAGAAAAATAATTAGTCCAAGAACACAAAAAAGAAAAAACTCTAAATGATTTTATGAAATTATTTGTTTTAATTACAGGAGGCAGAACAGGTTCGGGCTTTTTACACTCTTTATTGGATGGTCACTCAGAAATTAGTTTACTACCCGGAGAATTTTTTTTTGATGAATACTACGAAAAGGTCAAGAATGAACAAAATTTGTTAAAAGTAGCCAAAGTATTTTTTAACGAAAACAAATATTTTTTTAATTCAGAGCTAGAGAAATTCGATCGTCTTGATCAATTAGGTAATAAAAGAAATGAATCTTTTAAAGTAAATTATTTAAAATTTCAAAAAAACTTTATTAATATTTATAAAACAAAAAAAAAGAATAAACTGAACTTATTGGTAAGCATTCATCTAGCATATTCTGCTGCAAGTAATCAAAATTTAAAAAAGAAAAAAGTCATATTACTTCACCTTCACCACATAGACAGAATTAATAAGATTAGTGATTTAAACTTTAAAATTTTTTACACAATCAGGGACCCTTTGGCCAATATTTCTGCCTTCTTTTTAAACTGGAGTGATTTTAGAGGAAAAATTATAGATCCATGGTCTCAATATTATAACTTGAATAGAACCGTAAACGGAATAAATCAAATGGCTAAATTCAATAAAAAAATATATGTAATCAAATTAGAAGACATACACAAAAAAAACAAAGTTATAATCGATAGGTTATGTAAGGTATGCAATATCAAAAAGGAAAAAATTCTATTTAAGTCGACATTCCATAAAAAAAAATGGTGGAGTGACATGGCAACAAAAAAATATTTAAATGGTATAAATAAAAATTTTAAAAATGTAATTAACTTCGATCTTTTTTATGAGAGAGATATTTTTTTTTTACAAAAGATTTTAAATTCATATTTATATAAATTTAAATACAAAAAAATTTCTTGTAAAAATAAGATTTTTTTTATGATTATTCTTCCAATGAAATTAGAATTAACTATTTTTAAAGATAATTTTATACGTTTTAATTTGGTAGGAGTTTTGAGATCAATAATTTATTACCTTAAAAGAGTTTTATTATTTACAATTTTTAGATTCACAGATAGCAAACTAGTAAGAAAGTTATAATTTCTTTTAGTTTAATTTATAATTGAATTTTTGTTCAGCATTCTAGAAATTTTTCTATCCATATATAATTCAGGTATTTTAATTTTGTTTTTTAATTTCTTTCTTATAAAAGTTCCACTAATAAACTTTTTATTTTCTTTTTTGCAATTTTTACATTTTTTATTGATAATCTTCATGCAATTTTTACAAAGATAAGGTTCTTGAAAAGGAATAATTTTAATTCCAAGAAACTTTTGAAATTTCAAACATGTTTTCTGTGAATCATATTTTTTATAATAATTTTTTAATCCTGCATGATCGCGACCTACTAAAAAATGAGTACAACCAAAGTTTTTTCTTACAATAGCGTGAAACATTGCCTCTCTTGGTCCCGCGTACCTAGGATAGGAATTAAAAAGTGCAAAAAAGACGTTTTTATTTTCGTAAATCTCATTAATAAGTTTAAAATTACTTCTGATAACAAATTTTTCTTTATATTCTCCCTTTTTAAATTGTCCAATAAGAGGCTGTATTAGTAATGCCTTACATTTTTTTAAGCCTAAAGAATGTATCCACTCATGTGCTTTGTGTGGAGCGTTTCTTGTATGAAATCCAACTATATTCCTGAACTTTTTTTTTAAAAGAACAGATTTTATTTTTGTTGGATCACTAAAATTTATATTTTTCATTACTTTTTTATTAAATTTTATTATTGAACACTCAACAAAATAATTTCCGGATTTTAAAAATTCACTAAGACCCACATGGTTTCTATTTTTTGTCTGAAATATTTTTTCGCCAACTCTTTTTTTATTAATTTGAAATATCGATTTAATTTTTAAATTACAAACTTTCTTCGACTTATAAAAAGCACTTACCTCTCTTTTATGCTTAATCAAATTGTACTCTTTTTTGTTTATACTTAAAAAAATTGGCATAGGAAAAAAAGTATTATTTTTTGTTCTAAAATTATTTACTATAGATAAAAAATCATCTTTACCAACAAAGTTATTTATTGGTTTGAAACATTTAAAATATAAATTTATTATATCTAAAAAATTTTTATGTGAAATTTTTAATTTCATTTAATATAATAATACATGTATAGACAAAAACTTTAAGAGATTTTATGAAATTTTCGCATATTTCTATTGGCGCAGGTATAACCGGATTTGAGACAATTTTTTCAATAGTGAATGAGGTATTGAAAAAAAAAAAGTAATCAAAATAAACAAATATCTATCGCTGTAATTGATAAAAATCCTGAAAACATTCCTGGTGGAGTTGGTTATGGTTTCAATATCTCAAAATATGGTTTCTTTAACAATCCGATACGTTTGTCTCCAAAAGAATTTGTTAAATGGCTTTCACAAAAAAAGATTAAAGTTAAAATTATTAATTATTTAAAACATTATGGTGGATATACTGGAAAGATTTGGATAAAAAAAAATAAAAATTTTTTGTTCTCTAATAAAAAAAAATATTTTAATGAACTATATATTCCAAGAGCCTTATCTAATATTTGGATGGAAGAAAAATTATTTTTATTACTAAAAAAAATAAAAAAAAAAAAATTAAAAATAAAATTAAAATTTTTTAAAGGTGAAGTAATACAATATAGAAATATAAATAAAAATTTAAAAAAACTATATTTTAAAAATAATATATGCAAAGAACTTCATTGTAAAATTTCTAAAAATAAGTTTAAAAAAATTTCTTTTTTTGAAAAAGATAATATTAAGTCTATTTACTCAAAGACTCTTAGTATAGGTTTAGGATTACCTCCTCCAAAACAGCTGGCATCCCAAAATGCTCAAAGATCTAATAATTATATTTGGGATTTTTATGCAGAGGGATCTACATCTATATTGTTAAATAAAATTTCAAAATTTAAAAAAAATAAAGATATTGTTGTATACTTCATTGGCTACAAAGCAGGGCTGTTGGAGTCTTTACCTGAGCTAAATCAAACTATAAGAAAAAGGAAACTTAAGATTAAACTTCTTTGTTCGTCAAAAAATTTGAAAAGTATAGAAAAGGCAGAATTAAGCAAAAATAGAAAAAAATATACACTTAAAATCTTAAATAAAAAAAACCTAGGCAATATTAATACAGCAAAATCTTTATATGATGCAATTCTTAAAGAATTCGAATTTTGCAAAACCAAAAATTATGACTCATATGATGCCTGGACAGAAATTTTAAAACAAAATATTCTTGATAAGTGTATAGTAAACTTTAAAAACAGTCAGAAAATAGTTTATTCTAAATTTTACCATTCAAAGATAAGAAATCAAACTAGATTTACTTATCCAGAAACAATAAACGCAAGGGAGTACCTTAATAAAAAAAAAATACTGATTACAAAAAAAGAACAAGTAAAAAAGGTAGATGTAATAAAAAAAAGATTAGTTGTTAAAACATCAAATGGAAAAAATAAATTTAAAAATTATTTGTGTGATATTGTTGTAAATGTATCAGGCCCACAAAGTGTAAAAGATATCAAAAATGAGGTTCCAATAATTAATTTTTTAAAATTAAACGGCGCAAAACTGAGTTCTGGTAGTTTTTTGGTAGATAAAAATTTTAGTATAAAGGGAATTAAAAATATATATACAACAGGAATTCTAGCTTCCAATTTTAATCCTGAAAGAAAAACTATTTTTAATGCAATACTTAAAAATTCCAAAGTAGCTGGAAAATCTATTGCTAAATTAATTACGTAATTTTATAAGTAAGAAAAACGTCAGTAATGAAATTTAAATTAAACTCCAAATTATTCAAAATCGAGACAAATAACGATTTTAGTTTGAAAAAACTAAAAAAAAATAAATTATTCAATAAAGTACTCTCCAACTTCAGAATTAGTGAAAATTATAAAATTTTTTTAGTTAATAAAAAATCCCAAACTTCAAAAATTTATTTTATTAAGGATAGAAAAAAGACATTTGTATTAAGATCATCGACACTAGCAGAGTCAAAATATTTAAAAAGCCAATGTATGGTTATATCAAGTTTTAAAGAAAATTTTTTTTTGAAACTTATAAAAGGAAAATTAGGTTATTTGTTTAAGGAAAATAATCGGTATTTTTTTATGTATCATAAAGTAAACGGATATGTTTATGATGGCAAAGTAAAACAACTAGACAACATATTTAAAAACATAATCAAATTTCACAGAACTTTAAATAAAAAGAAAATTCAAGGTTCAAAACTACAAATTAAAAATTATAAGTTTAATGAAATAAAAAAATATGGAAAGCTCCTTACAAATAAAAAATTTATTAATAAAATTTTTTTAAAAAACTTTATAAGCAGTAAAACAAAAAAATTGTTAAAAAATCATAGAATTTATATTATAAATTGTTTGCAAAGCTTATCTAAAATAAAATTAACCAAACAAAAATTACAAATAGTTCATGGTGATATAAACCATTCGAACATAATTATTTCAAAAAAAAAGGTAAATTTAGTTGATCTTGAAGATTTAATAATTGACGATTTTAGAGTCACATTATCTTCTGGTATTTTTAAAATTCTTAGACACATTGTGTTTAAAAATAAGAATAAAATATCATATGCAAACAGTTACTATCACAATTTGAGAGATGGTTTATTGAAAGAAAAAATTATTGTTGATCGAAATGAAATATTTAATTTGTGTAATCTGAGAACATTAAGCGATATTTCATTAATAATTAAGAGTATTTATAATGGGGAAAAGAAATTTTTATATGATTTTGAAAAAAAAATTTTAAATTTGATAGAATTAAGGTACATATTTAAATTAAATGAATTTAAATCTTAAAAATAAAAAAGCTTTAGTTTTGTCATCCTCCAAAGGTATTGGTTATGCAGTTGCAAAATCTTTAGTTGTTGAGGGATGTGACGTTACAATAACGTCATCATCGAAAAAAAATTTATTACGTGCAAAAAAAAATATTTTACAAGAAACATCAGCAGAGGTATCTACTGAGCAAATTAATATCCATAATTTAAAATCTGTTAAAAAGGGTTTATCTAAAATTTTAAAAAAAGGAAAAATCGATATATTAATTTTAAACTCTCCAGGTCCAAAATCTATATCATTAGTTAATTCAAGCTTTAAAGACTTCCAAGACGCTGTTAATCAATGTTTTCTTAATTTGATCTATGTAAGCCAAGAAATAATAAAAAAAAATTTTCTTAATAAAAATGGAAGAATAATTAATTTATCATCAACGACAGGATTAGAGCCAGATACAAATATGGCCATGTCAAATATTACAAGATCAGCACTTATAAGCTATATTAAAACTGCTTCAAAAGAATTGTCCAAAAAAAATATTACATTTAACTCAATATTAACCGGTGGGGTAATGACTGAAAGAACCATGAATTTAATTAAACTTAGCGCTAAAAGAAATAAGATAAATTATAAAAAACTTCTTAAGTCCGCATCAGACAGTATACCTGTAGGGTATATTTCTGATCCAGATTATTTTGCAAATTTTATTACTTTTTTATGTTCTCCGTTATCAGGATATATAAATGGAGCAGCTATTCCACTTGATGGTGGTATAATGAAGTCTCTATAATGGAAGTTAAAAATTTCTTTTTTAATTTTGATAAAATTCAAAGAGAAGAATTCAAAAAAAAACAATCATTATCAATTTTACCGGCAGATCTATTTAATTATTTTATATCCAGCTATCTAAAAGAATACGATGAAAAAGAAATTAAGGATATCGAAAATTTTTTTTCTAAGCTAGCAGTTTTGAACTTTGATAAAATTTACAAGAATTATTTATCTCACCCAATTAGATTAGCTCAAATGTGGATTTGTATAAATAAAAAAGTACCAGTAAGTGAAATTAAATTTGCACTAGCACATAATATTATTGAAAATGGTTACTTTGAGAAAATTAAAAATAATTTAGAAGACACTGAAATTGAAAAAATTAAAATACTTACAATTGATAGAAATAAGGAAAAAAATTTAAGTTATTTAAATAATTATTACATGAATATTGAAAAGCATTCTGAAAATTTAATAATCTTCAAATCTTTGGATAAATTAGACAATTTGTTAATTGGTGAAAAATATCTTTTTGATGAATACTCTATTAATTTACTAAAAAATGAAGTTTGTAATAGATTGAAAAAGTATAATACTAAACTTAACAATTATATTATTAATATTATTAATCTATACGAAAAAAAATACTCATGAAACCGGAAGTTAATGATGTTTTATCTTGGGACAAGTTCTTAAAAGGTGCTGAGTTAAGAAGTTCATATCCTCCCAAGAAAATTGAACTTTTCAATCGTTTAATTGCTCACACTAAAAATTTTTTTTTAGTGTCACCCTATGGTGCCTTTACACCAGGATATATAATGCTGGTATCAAAAAAATTAATCCCATCAATGAGCATGATCGAGGATAAAAATATGGATGAATTTAAGTGGTTAATCTCAAAGGTTATTCATTTAATAAATAAAACATATGATCGTGATGTCGTTTATTTTGAACATGGTATGTGCGCATGTGTTGGCGGTCTTGATAGAGCACATCTACATTTTATGAGTATTCAAAAAAATTTAAAAAGTGAAATAGTAAAAAAAAATATAGACAAGGTTTTGGTTTTACGAAGAGCGGGAATAAAATCTGTAGAAATTAATGGTCATGAATTAACAAATAGTCATGATATTGAACATATTATGGAAACTTCTGATGCAAAAGATTACAAAATACAAGGTAATCAATATAACTATAAAGATATTAGTAATAATTTAGACATAAATACTTGGCCTTTTTCTACCAGATCCCATTCTATGAAAGGTGGTCACTATGTTTTTTTTAAAACAAAAGACAAAGAATCTTCATTCTTAACAAACAAAAATTTCCAAACTCAATTAGGTAGACAAATAATTTTTGAAGTAGAGAAAGAAACTAATAATAATATGAAAGAAGTTTATAATAAAGAAATTAAAAAAAATAGATTTGCTAATATTTGGAAATGGCAAGAGTTTTCATTTGAAGAAAATATGATAAATACAATGTCAGATATGAGGTTACATCTTCATAATCTTCAAAAAAATGATCAAAAATACGAATTTAAAACATTTTAAAATTACAATTTAAAAAACTTGAAAACAAAAATTTCAACTCCAGAAAATATTAATTCACCATTAGTAAGTGTAATAATGAATTGTCATAATGGGCAAAAGTTTTTGAAGGAAGCGGTTGTAAGTATAGTAAACCAAACTTACGAAAAATTTGAATTAATTTTTTTTAACAATTTTTCATCTGATCAAAGTGAAAATATTGTAAAAAGTTTTAATGATAAAAGAATAAAATATTTTAATTCAGAAAGTTATTTAAACCTCTACCAGGCGCGAAATGAAGCTTTGAAATATTCTAAAGGCGAGTACGTAACATTTTTGGATACCGACGATCTTTGGGAAAATAATAAAATAGAAAAACAACTTGAATTCTTTAAAAGAAATAAAAATGCTAAAATATTATATACTAATTATTATCTTTTTACGTCTTCAAAAACTGATAAAAAAATTTTTTTTAAAAACCAAAAATCTTCTGGAAAAATTACACAGGAGCTTTTAAATTCATATTCTGTGGGAATAATTACAACAATGGTTAAAAAAAGTGTTTTTGATAAATATAATTTTAAAAATAACTATACAATAATCGGAGATTTTGATTTTTATTTAAATTGCAGTCTTGAATATCCCATCCATTACTTAGACCTACCTTTAGCCTATTACAGATGGCATGGTGACAATTTAAGCAATAAAAGAGTGGATGTTTATTATAAAGAACTTAATGAATGGCATGAAAGTAATAAAAAAAAATTATTATCATTAGGATTTTCATTATTTAATTTAAGATTAGTTTTAATTAAGCTTTATATAAAATTTTTTTTAAAAAAGTTTTTTAAATTAAATTTTATGGGCATGTAGTTCAGTGGTAGAACGCTACGTTGACATCGTAGAGGTCATAAGTTCAATTCTTATCATGCCCACCATTATAGAATAAATATATTATGGAAAAAAAGACAGATCTATATTTTGAAAAATTGAAAAAAAGGGTTCCAAAAAACTTAAAAATTGAGCCTGTTTCAAACGAAAATATAAACTTGGCGAATGATTACTTAAAAACAAGAAAAAATTTAGAGTTTAAATTTAGCCCACTAAAATCTCATTTTGGAAATGATTGGGACTACAACACAAACCCTTTGGGATATTTTATGAGAAATATAGAAAATAATAAAATAGTAGGTTTTTTAGGTACCATATGCTCTAGAAGAATAATTCAGGGAAAAGAGTTCGTGTGTTGTAACTTAGTTCATTGGTTCGTAGAAAAAGAATTTAGAGTTTTTGCATATGCATTCTTTTTTCCTTTAATGGAAAGAGAAATCATAGTTTATGCAACAACACCAAGGGATACAATTATTGGAATTTATAAAAGATTTAATTTTCATATCGAAACAGCAAAATATACTGCTGGAGTTGGAATAAATATTTTATCATTTTTTTCAAAAAATTATGGAAGGTTTTCAATAATAAATAATCAAGAAGATATTAAGAATCAATTAAATATCAATGATAGAAAAATTTTTGATGACCATAAAGAATATAATTGTATTAATCTTTTGATAAAAGATAAGAAAAACCAACTTGAACCTTTATACTTATTATTAAAAAAGAAAAAAAAGTATAATTTTAATATATTAGATATTATTTACTCATCTAATACAAAAGAATATAAAAATTATGCACCTGAAATTTGTACTAAAATATGTTTTACTTTAAAAAAACTTTTTATCGGCCAACTTTATTTTAAAACAGAAAGCAGATTAAAATTTAACCCAAATTTTACCACAAAAACCGTTGAAAGATTTTATCCAATTAAAAAGTTAAATGGGTTAAGTTTTTATGATTATTTGTATTCAGATGTAATCATGTTTGATTAGGCTTCTTTAATTTTATTTAAAGCCGTACTTTTTTATTGAACTAAGAGATATTGATAAAAGAGACTTAATATTTTTATAAATATTTAAATTATTATATTTTTTGTTTATCAACCACACCCAATAAAAATTTCTTAATTTATTACTTTGTAATGAATTTTTTGAAATCCTATAATACATCATTGTGTCCTTACATTTATAGGCTTCCTGCCTTTTTAAAATTTCACATTTGAAAAGATAATCTTCGCAAATTTTAAGTTTCTTAAATTTTAAATTTTTAATTAAAGATCTTTCCAGTACGACTGAACTCATTGCGATTGAGGTATTATTTATGAACTCAGTTCTATTAAATTTACTTTTGACATTTATTTTTTTTTTAAAGATCTTAGTATTATTTATTTCTTGAAAAGGGGTATAATCTGTGTAAGTAAATTTATTATCAAATTTTTGCATAAAATTTATCTGTTTTTTTAATTTATCTTTTTGCCAATAGTCGTCAGAGTCAATGAAGGCCAAATATTTAGAATTTGACTTTCTCATACCTAAATTTCTACAAAAATATACACCCTTATTTTTTTTTAGTTTAATCAAATTAACTCTTGGATCAGAGTAATCTTCAATTATACTAATAGATTTGTCATTCGAGAAATCGTCTATTATATATAAATTAAAATCTTGAAATGATTGATTAATAATAGAGTTCATTGTTTCTCTTAAAGTTTTTGCACCGTTATAGTTTGGTAAAATTATATCAACTAATTTTGTTTTATTATTCATTAGATCCCTTATAAATTATCCAATAAATGTGTCAAAAACTGTATTTACATATATTTCAAAACATAATATATAAGCATGCCTGGTAATTATTGCGAAGGGGTTATACCCGATCCCATTCCGAACTCGGAAGTCAAGCCCTTCAGCGCCGATGGTACTTTGTCTTAAGATACGGGAGAGTAGGACGTTGCCAGGCTTAAAATTATGAGAGTAGCTAGTTCTTTAAAATCACTAAAAAAAAGAGACCTCGATTC
>MDTB01135682.1_pt1 | contig 42621 bp, 43 predicted proteins | sample 811161 | NCBI WGS metagenome assembly MDTB01 (sample SAMN05326650, study PRJNA326480) | marine metagenome | isolation source: seawater | place: Mediterranean Sea | collected 2009 | reverse complement strand
TGCCCCCACGTCCGTAATGTTTATTACGAAATTCGTTTATCGTCATAGTTGGAAAACCAACACTAATAATATAAAACTCTTTTAAATAGATTCAATAAGTTTATTCAAAATGAAATTAACGCCAGAACAGAAGCAAGAAATAACAGATCAACAGTCTCAAAAAAGTGAAACTAAAAGGGTTACCTCTTCAGAATTAGAAAAAATCCTTTACGAGGCACTTCCTGTATTGGACCATGGTTTTGTCAGAGTTGTAGATTACATGGGTGACGACTCCTCCATCGTCCAATCTGCTAGAGTATCTTACGGAAAGGGCACAAAGAAAGTCTCAACTGATGAAGGTTTAATTAAATATTTAATGAGACATTGGCACTCTACTCCATTTGAAATGTGTGAGATTAAATACCACATAAAACTTCCAATCTTTATTGCGCGTCAGTGGATTAGACATCGAACTGCTAATGTAAATGAGTATTCAGCAAGATATTCAATTTTAGATAAAGAATTTTATATTCCATCTAAAGATCAATTGTCAGCTCAGTCAACTTCAAATCGTCAAGGGAGAGGAGATTTAATTACGGGTGAACAAGCTGATGAGGTATTGAAAATTTTAAAAGATGATGCTGTGCGCACTTATGATAATTACGAGAAAATGCTTAACGAAAGATTTGATGGAACAACAATTGATGAAAACAAAGCTGGTCTTGCGAGAGAACTTGCTAGAATGAATTTAACTTTAAATTCTTACACCCAGTGGTATTGGAAAACAGATTTATTAAATTTACTAAACTTTTTATTTCTAAGAGCCGATAGTCACGCTCAATATGAAATCAGAGTTTATGCAGAAACAATGCTTGAGACTGTAAAAAAGTGGGTACCTATAACTCATGCTGCTTTCTTAGACTATAGGGTAGGAGCAGTCCATGTATCCGCAAAAGGTAAAAAAGTTATTCAAAAAATGGCTAAAGGTGAAAAAGTTAATCTCGAAAGTTCTGGTCTTTCAAAAAGAGAGTGGAACGAGCTCATGACATCATTTGAATTTGAAGACCATCTTGTTAAATAAAATTTAAAGCGCTCTCATCAGTCTTGATAAGGATGCTAATATTCCGTGTCCACTTAATTCTATAAAAACTATAATTAAAATTATAAAAAAAATTCTTTTATTTTTTTTTAAATATTCTATCATTTTTAATAACTATTAATATAATCTTTCAAGTTTTTGTTCTCTTCTTTAATTTTTGCAATTAAGTGGTTAACAACATCACCAATAGACACAATGCCTTTAAGCTTATTATCTTCCATGATTAAAATGTGTCTAATTTTTTTTTCAGTCATTTCGTTCATCAATTCCGTTACAGATGTATTCAAGTCACAGGTAACAAGATTTTTTGTCATGATTTGAGAGATTGATAAACTTAAATTAAATCTTTCTTTGTATATAAATTTAGAAAGATCTTTTTCTGACACTATTCCAATAACTTTTTTATTATTATCTAATACTGGCATACAGCCAACTTTTTTTTCATCAAGTTTTTGACTAGCTGTTTTAATTGTATCTGTTTCATTAAGAGTAAAGCACTCTCTTTGGGACATCCTGCTTACTAGTTTTCCAGGCATTGAGCTATTTAAGTTGATTTGAAGAAAGGAGTCAAATCACATTTATTTAATGATATCTTAGGTGTTAAATTAAAGATTGTTTAATTTTTTTAGCAATACTTTCAAACAATTTAGAAACTTCGTGTTCAGGTTTAGAATGAGTTAATGGATTACCCTCATCGGCTGAATTTCTTAAATCTTGATGTAAAGGAAGGTGTCCTAAAAATTCTTTATTAAATTCTTTAGCAGTTTTTTCCACCCCTCCTTCACCAAAAATTTTGTATTCTTTTCCATCATCTCCTTTAAAGAAACTCATATTATCAATTAAACCTAAAATCTTCACGCCCGTTTTGTCGAACATTTGTATACCTCTTTTTACATCTAGTAAGGCAAGATCTTGAGGGGTTGAAACAATAACAGCTCCATCTACTTTAACTTCCTGAGCAAAAGTCAGTTGCGTATCTCCTGTGCCAGGAGGCATATCAATTACAATAATGTCTCTATCTTTCCATAAAACTTTTTGAGTCATTGTTTTAATTGCACTGATAACCATTGGACCCCTCCAAATCATAGGTGTTTGTTCGTCCACCAAAAAACCCATCGACATACATTGAGCATTATATTTTTCAACTGGAATTAAAGCTTTACCATTTTCACTTTTTGGTTTTTCATTCAAATTAATCAATTTTGGTAGTGACGGACCATAAACATCAGCATCTAGTATTCCAATTTTTAATCCTAAGTTTTGTAAAGCAAAAGCAAGATTAACTGCGACTGTTGATTTGCCAACTCCTCCTTTTGCGCTAGAAACTAATAATGTAAATTTAGCTCCTTTTATTGGAGTTTTAATAAATTGCTTTGGAGGTGGTTTTTGGCTCATAGCTTTATTGTTATAGTGGTCATAATATCGCTAATACTTAACTTGTTTTTATAATAAAAGTAACTATATAAAGTGTCATGACATCGAAAGGCAGCATATTTAAGAATCAATCACCCTGGGGTTCAACACCCGGAGGAAGTGGCAGGGGAGGAAATGGCTCAGGAACAAGAAGAGAGCCTCCAAACTTGGACGATATAATTAAAAATTTTCAAAATCTAATTAATAAGTTTTTACCAGGAGGTAAATCCGGTGGAGGAAAATCTATCACTTTAATTTTAATTATTTTGTTAGGCCTTTGGGCAGCAAGTGGTCTATACAGAGTTTTGCCAGATGAACAAGGAGTAGTTCTTAGATTTGGGAAATACGTAAAAACAACTCAGCCAGGATTGAACTATCATTTACCAATTCCTATAGAGAGAGTTTTAACCCCTAAAGTAACTAAGGTTAATCGAATTGATGTGGGATTTAGACCTCAAAGCGATAGCGGCAGAACTTCAGGCGTTGCTGATGTTGATGAAGAAAGTTTGATGTTAACGGGAGACGAAAATATAGTTGATATAAACTATTCTGTTTTTTGGGTAATTAAAGATGCTCAAAATTTCTTATTTAATATACAAAGTCCTGTAGAAACTGTTAAGGCAACTTCTGAAACTGCAATGAGAGAGGTTATAGCTAAAAGTCCAATACAATCTATTTTAACTGAAGGAAGATCAAAAATAGAGGTAGAAGTTCAAACAATCATGCAAGAAATTTTAGACGAATATAAGTCTGGTATACAAATTACTCAAGTACAAACACAGCAAGCAGACCCTCCAAGTCAAGTAATTGATGCGTTCAGAGATGTGCAAGCTGCTCGGGCTGATAGAGAAAGATCTAAAAACGAAGCTGAAGCATATGCTAACGACGTAATCCCAAGAGCTCGAGGAGAAGCTGAGCAAATTTTACAAAAAGCCGAGGCTTATAAAAAAGAAGTAGTAGCTAAAGCCGAAGGTGAAGCAAGTAGATTCCTTGCTATTTATGGCGAATACAAAAATGCAAAACAGGTTACTCAAGAAAGAATGTATTTAGAGACAATGGAAAAAGTTTTAGCAGATATCGATAAAGTTATTATAGACAAAAAATCTGGTTCAGGTGTAGTACCTTACCTTCCATTACCAGAATTAAAAAAGAAAACTGAATAAATATGAAAATACCAAAATTTATAATTCCAGCAATAGTAGTAATAGTAGTTTTTTTATTTCAGTCTATAATAATAGTTCAAGAAATAAATCAAGCTATAGTTCTTCAATTCGGTGATCCAAAAAAAATTATTACAAAAGCTGGATTGAATTTTAAGATACCTTTTATTCAAAACGTAGTTTACTTGGATAAAAGAATACTAAACTTGGACAATCCACCTGAAGAGGTAATAGCTGCAGATCAAAAAAGATTAATAGTTGATGCGATTGCTAGATTTAAAATTGTTGATCCTTTAAAATTTTATATTTCAGTTGGGAATGAAAGAGTAGCTAGATCAAGACTTTCAACTATTATTAACTCGAGATTAAGAGGAGTTCTTGGTAAACAAGAATTAGCAACTCTTCTTTCAACAGACCGAGTGAGACAAATGGAAATTATTCAAAACGACGTTAACAAAGAAGCAAAAAATTTTGGAATTACTATTGTTGATGTAAGAATTAAAAGAGCCGATCTTCCACCTGCGAACAGTGAGGCAATCTATAAGAGAATGCAAACAGAGCGTGAGAGAGAAGCAAAAGAATTTAGAGCGCAAGGAGCCGAAATAGCAGCTAAAATAACTTCAACGGCCGACAAAGATGTTACCGTGATTTTGGCAAACGCAAACAAAAGTTCAGAAATAATGAAAGGTGAGGGAGACGGTCGAAGAAATAAAATTTTTGCCGATGCCTTTGGGAGAGACCCGCAGTTCTTTGCTTTTTACAGAGCTATGATAGCTTATGAAAAAGCTTTAATAGGGGGAGAAACTTCCCTTATACTTTCTCCTGATAGTGATTTTTTCAAATTTTTTGGAAACATAAGAGCCGGAGCAAAAAAACCTTAAATATTAAATTAATGAAAGATCTTATAACTGCTATAGGATTGCTTTTATTTATAGAGGGCTTAGCGATTGCCTTGTTTCCGTCAAAAATAAAAAATATGCTGAAGTTAATAGAAAATACTCCTGAAAAAAAATTAAGATTCTCAGGAGTTTTTTTTTTAATATTGGGTTTTATAATTGTTTGGTATGTTAAAAGTTAAATGAAAAGCCACAAAAAAATATTTACCTATTTATTATTTTTCTATTTTATTTTTAATATTGAAGGTAAGACCGCAAACGCTCCAGAGTCTTTCGCAGATTTAGCAGAAAAACTAATGCCGTCAGTTGTAAATATATCTACAACACAAACTATCAAAACTTCAGCTAATCAATTTCCATTTCAATTTCCACCAGGTTCGCCATTCGAAGAAATGTTTAAAGATTTTCAAAGACCTACGGAGAGAAAAGCATCCTCATTAGGTTCTGGTTTTATTATTAATAAAGAAGGGGTAGTAGTTACAAATAACCATGTGATTTCTAATGCTGAAGATATTTTAGTTAAAGTAGGCAAAAAAGAATACAAAGCAAAAGTAATAGGCTCAGATCCATATATGGATGTAGCTGTTTTGAAAATTCAAACAAAAGACAATTTTGTTCCAGTAAAATTTGGAGACTCAGACAAAGCAAGAGTAGGAGATTGGGTAATAGCTATTGGAAATCCATTTGGTTTTAGTGGGACAGTTACCTCAGGTATTATTTCTGCAAGAAATAGAGATATAAATTTAACTCGTTATGATGATTTTATTCAAACAGATGCATCAATCAACCAAGGAAATTCTGGTGGTCCGTTATTTAATTTACAAGGAGAGGTGATTGGAATTAATACTGCAATTATTGCACCTGGCCAAACAGGTTCAATCGGAATTGGATTCGCAATCCCTGCAAACGCAGCTTCTAATGTTATAGACCAATTAATTAAGTATGGTGAAACTAGAAGAGGTTGGTTAGGAGTTCGTATCCAAGAAGTTACAAAAGAAATTGCTGAAGTAGAAGGAATGAAGGAACCCAAGGGAGCATTGGTAGCTAGCGTTTCTCCTCAAAGTCCAGCAGAGAAGGCAGGCCTAAAAGCAGGAGACATTATTTTAGAATTTGATGGAAAAAAAATTAACACAATGAGAACGCTTCCTAAAGAAGTTGGCAACACAGCGGTTGGAAAAAAAGTAATTGTAAAAGTTAGGAGAAATAAAAAAATTATTTCAAAAAATTTAACACTTGGAAGGCTAGAAGCTTCTAAAGAATTTAAAGAAGGACAAAAAGAAAAAGAGATAAGTATTGATACTTTAAAAATTAAAGTAAGGGATCTAAATTCTGAGGACATAAGAAAGAGAAACCTGCCTAAGAATTCAAAAGGAGTTGTTGTACTTGAGATTCTAAACACTAGTCCTCTAGCAAGGGTTCTCGAAGTAAATAACATTATTCTTGAAATTCAAAAAAAATCAATTTCCGCCAACTCACTGGACGACTATGTTGATCAAATTATTAAAAAAGGCGTAAAAACATTACTCCTTACAATTATTAATAATAATAATAGAAGAAGATATCTTGGTGTAAAAATTAATTAATTTTGACTAATAAAATAAATTTTTCAAAAAAATTAGTTCTCATAGCTGGTCCAACTGCTTCGGGGAAGTCTAATTTAGCAATACATCTAGCAAAAAAAATTAAAGGAGAAATTATTAATGCAGATAGCATGCAGGTATACAAAGAGTTTTCTATTTTATCTTCTAGACCTTCAAAAAATGATTTAAAGAAAGTTAAGCACCATCTTTATGGTTTTTTGTCAGTAAAAAAATATTTTTCTACTGGAGACTGGTTATCTTTGACTAAAGAGAAAATTAACCAATGTATCAAAAAAAAGAAAGTACCAATTCTGGTTGGGGGAACAGGATTATATTTTAATGCTATAACCAAAGGTATGAGTAAAATTCCACAGATAGAGCCCAATTTTAGAAAAAGAATTAGAGATTTACATAATAAAATAGGCCAAAAAAAATTTTACAAAAAACTTATAGAAATTGATCCCCAGTCAAAAAAGATAATTTCTGAAACTGACACCCAAAGAACTTTAAGAGCTTATGAAGTAAAAAAATCAACAAAGAAATCTATTTATGATTGGGCCAAAAATACCAAATCAGAATTTTTAGATTTTGAGATCAAAAAAATATTTATCAATATTCCAAAAGAGGAACTTTTAAAAAATATTTCAAAAAGAACAAAATTAATGATTAATAATAAATGCATAAATGAAGTAAGGGATTTTTTGAAGTTAAGAATAGACAAGGCACTTTCTGCAAATAAGATTATAGGAGTGAGAGAAATTTCAAATTATTTGAATGGTTTTAATGATATAACTGAAACCATAGATCTTATAAAAATAAGAACTAGACAATACGCTAAAAGACAAAACACCTGGTCTAGAGGCCATATGACTACTTGGAAAAAGCTTTATTCTAAAGATTTTTCAATTCTTTTTAAAAAAATTTTAAAAGAAACAACCTAAAACTTGACGCAAGTTGATTCTCCGATAGATTGTATAAATGTCAAAATTATACAGTGGCGCAGAAATCGTATTTAAATGTCTTGAGGATCAAAAAGTAGAACATATTTTTGGTTATCCTGGAGGAGCAGTTCTTCCGATTTATGATGAATTAAAAAATCATAACTCCATAAAACATATCTTAGTAAGACATGAACAAGGCGCTGGTCATGCAGCCGAGGGGTACGCAAGATCTTCCGGGAAACCTGGAGTGCTGTTAGTTACCTCAGGACCCGGAGCAACAAATGCTGTTACCGCCTTAACAGATGCCTACATGGACTCGGTACCACTTGTTTGTATATCTGGACAAGTTCCAACTCATTTAATAGGAACAGATGCTTTTCAAGAGGCTGACACTACTGGAATTACTCGACCTTGCACTAAACATAATTGGTTAGTGAAAGATGTTAATGAACTAGCGGATGTTATGCATAAGGCATTTGAAGTAGCAACTACAGGTAGACCTGGACCAGTATTAGTAGATATTCCAAAAGATGTTCAATTTAAAAAAGGTAAATATAAATTTAAAAAAAAAATTTTTAATAAAATAAACGGGAAAATAATTAAAAAAATTAATGTTAAAGAAATAGAAGAGTTAATCAAAATGATAAAGAATTCTTCTAAACCAATATTCTATACTGGAGGAGGGGTAATTAATTCAGGACCAGAGGCTAGCAAACTTCTGAAAGAACTAGTCTCTCTTACTGGCTTTCCTATAACTTCAACTTTGCAAGGTCTAGGTGCTTATCCAGGAGATGACCCACAATTTTTAGGAATGCTAGGAATGCATGGAACTTATGAGGCAAACAATGCAATGCATGATTGCGACTTAATGATAAATATTGGAGCAAGATTCGACGACAGGATAACTGGAAAAGTTGATGAGTTTTCACCTAACTCAAAAAAAGCTCACATTGATATAGATCCATCATCAGTAGGAAAAAATATTAAAGTAGATCTTGCAATTATAAGTGATGTTTCTGAATTATTAAAAAAATTAATAAAAACTTTTAAGGAAAAAAATAAAGATTTTTTAAATTCTAATAAACAAAAAACTGCTAAGTGGTGGAGTCAAATAGACAAATGGAGACAAAAGAAGTCTTTGAGCTTTAAAAATAGCGATCAGGTAATAAAACCACAACATGCTGTAAAAAGGTTATACGAATTAACTAAAAATCATGACACTTTTATTACGACCGAGGTGGGTCAACATCAAATGTGGGCTGCACAACATTATAAATTTAATAAACCAAATAGATGGATGACTTCGGGAGGTCTTGGTACGATGGGGTATGGCTTACCTGCTGCGGTAGGTGTTCAAGTTGCCAATCCAAAAAAATTAGTAATAGATATTGCAGGAGAGGCCTCAGTTTTGATGACTATGCAAGAAATGTCAACAGCAGTTCAATACAGGCTACCTATAAAAATTTTTATATTAAACAATCAATATATGGGAATGGTTAGACAGTGGCAGGAGTTGTTACATGAAAAAAATTATTCAGAAAGTTACACAGCCGCTTTACCAGATTTTGTAAAATTAGCTGAGGCTTATGGATGTATAGGAATTAGAGCCACCAAACCAGCCGAGCTTGATGATAAAATAAATGAAATGTTAAATATTAATAAACCCGTAATCTTTGATTGTGTAGTGGATAAAAATGAAAATTGTTTTCCAATGATTCCTTCAGGAAAACCACATAATCAAATGTTATTAGGCGAGCAAGATGAAAAAGAACAAATTTCAGAGGAAGGGAAAATTTTAGTTTAATGGCAAAATCTAAATCTGCTTATAGTGAACCGGGTAAAATTGGAAAATTTGAGCATCATATTATAGTTGTTTGGGTAGACAATGAGGCTGGAGTTTTAGCTCGAGTAGTAGGCCTGTTCTCTGGAAGAGGATATAATATTGAATCACTTGCTGTGGCCGAAGTAGACAAAAAAAAACATATTTCTAGAATTACTATTGTTACATCAGGAACGCCTCAAGTAATTGAGCAAATAAAACTACAGCTTAAAAAATTAATACCAGTTCACAAAGTTGCAGATTTTTCTAGAAATGATCCTAATATTTTGTTTAAAGAATTGGCACTATTTAAAGTAATATCTTCTAAAAATAAGCTGCAGAAGGCTGTTAAAATTTGTAAAAAATATAATTCAATCACTTTGGATAAATCAAAAAAGTCTTTAGTTATTCAAGTAACTGCTTTAAGAAGAGAAATAGACAAATTAATTGAAAATCTCAAACCATGTGGTTTAGCTAGTGTGTCTAGGACTGGTGCTGTTGCAATGACAAAAGGATCAGAGGTATTTAAATAATTAAACGGAGAAAAAAATGAAAATGTATTACGAAAAAGACGCTGACATTGATCTTATAAAAAATAAAAAGATAGCAATATTTGGATATGGTAGCCAAGGACATGCTCATGCATTAAACTTAAAAGATAGTGGAGTTAAAGAAGTTGTAGTCGCATTAAGAGAAAATTCTCCTAGCGCAAAAAAAGCTGAAAGCGAAGGTCTGAAAGTAATGTCTTTATCTGACGCTGCAGCTTGGGCAGATGTAGTAATGATGTTAACCCCAGATGAACTTCAATCACAAATATATTTAAACCATATAGAACAAAGAATGAGAGAAGGAACAAGTTTAGCATTTGCTCATGGGCTTAATATTCATTTTAAATTAATAAAAGCTAGAAAAGATTTGGATGTGTTTATGGTTGCCCCAAAAGGACCAGGACACTTGGTAAGAAGCGAATATCAGAAAGGTGGAGGAGTGCCTTGTCTAATGGCTGTTCATAAAGATAGTTCTGGTAAAGCGAGAAATCTTGCAATGTCCTATGCTTCTGCAATAGGTGGAGGTAAGTCAGGAATTATTGAAACAACTTTTAAAGATGAGTGTGAAACAGATTTGTTTGGAGAACAAACAGTATTATGCGGGGGTTTAGTAGAATTAATAAAAAATGGATACGAAACTTTAACCGAAGCTGGTTATCCTCCAGAGATGGCTTACTTTGAATGCTTACACGAAGTTAAGCTTATTGTAGATTTAATTTATGAGGGAGGAATAGCTAATATGAATTACTCAATTTCTAATACTGCAGAGTATGGAGAGTATGTTTCGGGCAAAAAGATAGTGGACAGTAAAACCAAAGAGAGGATGAAAGAAGTTTTAAAGGACATACAATCAGGAAAGTTCACCAAACAATGGATGGATGAGTGTAAATCTGGTCAAAAAAACTTTTTAAAAATGAGAAAAGATTTATCCGATCATGAAATAGAAAAAGTAGGAAAAAAACTAAGAGACCTAATGCCTTGGATAGGCAAGAACAAATTGGTAGACAAAGACAAGAATTAGCCCAATATGATCTTAAACCTACCAGAACAGCAAAAATATTTTGCAAATTCTACTTTTAATTGTACTATAGTCTAATTTTAAAAAAGATAATTTTGACACTTAAGTGTCATTTTTTAAGAGCTATAATTTGAAGTATGAGCGACAAAAACAGAGTCATTATTTTTGATACAACTATGCGCGATGGAGAACAATCTCCTGGAGCATCAATGAGTCTTGAGGAAAAAATTCAAATTTCTAGAATTTTTGATGAACTTGGAATTGATATAATTGAAGCTGGTTTTCCTATTGCGTCGCCTGGTGATTTTGAGGCAGTTTCAGCAATTAGCAAAACTTTAAAAAATTCTATTCCCGCAGGACTTTCAAGACATACTAAAAAAGATATTGACGCATGCTATGAATCTTTAAAAGGCGCAAAAAGATTTCGAATTCACACTTTTATTTCTACTAGTGCTCTTCATATGAAACACAAGCTAAATAAATCTCCAGAAGAAGTCATCGAGTCAATCAAGGAACATGTGACATATGCAAGAAAATTTACTGATGATGTTGAATGGTCATGCGAAGACGGAACAAGAACAGATATGGATTTTATGTGTAAGACTGTCGAGATAGCAATTAACTCTGGAGCTAAGACAATAAATATTCCAGACACTGTCGGCTACACTGTTCCATCCGAATACACAAAAATTATTTCTACTTTATTCAATAAAGTTCCAAATATAGATAAAGCAATTTTATCTACCCACACTCATAATGATTTAGGATTAGCAGTAGCTAATTCTTTGGCTGGAGTTTCAGCTGGGGCTAGACAAGTTGAATGTACAATAAACGGTATAGGAGAAAGAGCGGGTAACGCAGCTTTAGAAGAAATTGTAATGGCAATGAAAACAAGACCTGACCTTATGCCATTTAAAACTGGTATTAATACAAAATTATTAAGCAAAGCATCAAAAGTTGTTTCTAATGCCACTGGTTTTCCTGTTCAATTCAATAAAGCAATAGTAGGAAAAAATGCTTTTGCTCATGAATCAGGCATTCATCAAGACGGCATGCTAAAGAACAGAAACACTTATGAAATTATGACTCCTGAAAGTGTAGGAGTTAAAAAAACTTCTCTGGTAATGGGAAAACATTCAGGAAGACATGCTTTTAAGGATAAATTAAACGACCTTGGTTATAGTGGAATAACCGATGATGTAATTCAAACTGCCTTTGGTAAATTTAAAATTTTAGCTGATAAGAAGAAACATATTTATGATGAAGATATTGCTGCTTTAGTCGATGATAGCTTAATAAAAGAAGAAAATGTAATTAAATTAAAATCACTTAAAGTATTTGCAGGCACTGGAGAACCACAAAAAGCAGATATGACTTTAGAAGTTTATGGAGAAGTAAAGAAAGCATCAGAAAACGGAGATGGACCAGTGGACGCTATTTTCAAGTGTATAAAAAAATTATACCCTCATGATGTAAATCTTCAGCTTTATCAGGTTCATGCAGTAACAGAAGGCACAGACGCTCAAGCAACAGTAAGTGTTAGAATAGAAGAAAAAGGAAAAACAACTGTTGGTCAAGCTGCTGACACAGATACCTTAGTTGCATCAGCTAATGCTTATCTTAATGCATTAAATAAAATGATAATTAAAAGAAAAAAAACAGCTCCCCCATCTACGGGATTATCTTCCAGTAGAAAAGAGCAAAAAATGAAAGGAATATAAATGTTTAAATTTAAAGGTTTGTCATCAATGTGGTCACAGGACATGGCAATAGATCTAGGTACTGCTAATACACTTGTAGTATTAAAGGGACAAGGAGTAGTTTTAAATGAGCCTTCTGTTGTAGCGGTAATAAATGATGGAGGAAAAAAATCAGTTTTAGCTGTAGGAGACGAGGCGAAAACTATGTTAGGTAGAACTCCTGGAAACATTCAAGCAATCAGACCATTAAAAGACGGAGTAATAGCCGACTTTATCGTAACAGAGGAAATGATTAAACATTTTATAAAAAAAGTTCATAAAAAAGCAGCTTTTGCAAATCCTCGAATTTTAATTTGCGTACCAACAGGTTCAACTCCAGTAGAGAGAAAAGCTATTCAAGACTCTGCACTTGCTGCAGGCGCTAGAAAAGTACAGCTTATAGAAGAACCAATTGCAGCGGCCATAGGCGCAGGATTGCCAATATCCGAGGCTACAGGTTCTATGGTTATTGATATAGGTGGAGGAACAACTGAAATAGCGGTTATGTCATTAGGTGGAGTGGTTTATTCTAAATCATTAAGAGTTGCCGGGGACGCAATGGATATTTCAATTATCAATTACATGAGAAAGAAATTTAATTTATTAGTGGGTGATTCTACGGCAGAGAAAATAAAAAAAGAAATAGGAACAGCTGTTCCAACTTCAAATAATACTTTTTTAATGAAAGGGAGAGATATTAGATCTGGAACACCAAAGGAGATAGCTTTAACGGAGGAAGATGCATGTGAAGCTTTAATGCCAATATTAAACCAAATGCTTGCAGGAATTAAAGAAGCGTTAGAAAACACTCCTCCAGAACTTTCTGCTGACCTTGTAGACATGGGTCTAGTTTTAACTGGCGGCGGATCCTTATTAAGAAATATTGATAAATTAATATCAAGAGACACAGGTTTACCTGTCACAATTGCTGACGACCCGCTTTCTTGTGTTGCAGTAGGAACGGGTAAAGCTTTAGAGAATGAGGAACTTTTCTCTACTATGTTGTCAGAATATTAATTTAACAAATTAAATTTGAATGTCTGCAAGTAGAGATGATTTTGGTATAGTAATACGTTCAGCCCTTTTACAAAGGGGAGCAAAACAAAAATTTTCTTTATTTTTTTTAATCTGTCTTTCTATTTTAATTTTTTTTCTAGATAGTTTTCCAAGTAAAATAATGGATAAAACTAGATCTTTGCTAAATGATGGTATTTACTTAACCTCATCTGTAGCTACATCGCCTATTAAATTTGTATTTTTTTTAAAAGACAAGACACAGGAACATATATTTACCTATAGAGAAAACAAAATTTTAAAAGAAGAGTTAAAAGTATTTAGATTAAAAGACTTTCAGAATGAGTTTTTAATAACTGAAAATAAAAGTTTAAAAAGAGTGGTAGAATCATCGCAGGAAGTTTTTGAAGCAAACATTATAGACAACGTTTCTGCAAAGGTTTTATTAGATAAAGAAAGTCCATTTTTAAAATCACTTATTCTAAATAAAGGAAGTCGAGCAGGCATAAAAAAAGGAATGCCTGTACTTGACCAAAATTATTTGGCTGGAAGAGTAATTGAAGTTAATTATCTATCTTCAAGAATCTTATTGCTCAATGATTTAAATAGTAAAATACCAATTATCGTTGGAAACTCTGCAGTCCATGCAATCCTATCTGGCTCAGGTGAAGAAGAACCTAAATTAGAATATTTACCAGAAGGTTTTAAAGTAGAGGAAGAATCAACAGTTTATACATCGGGAAAAGATGGAATTTTTCCAAATGGTATTCCAATTGGGAAAATATTTTTTGAAAACGATGAAGTGAAAGTAAAATTATTTTCAGAATCAAATCAATTAACATTTGTTCATGTAATTTTGACTAACTCAGAAAACAAAAAATTTTAAGATGGCAATAATTTTTAGAAATTTCAAACGTCAATTAGTAAATTCTGGACCTATAATGCTTTTATATTTTTTAGCGATTACTGAATTAGATACTGAATTTAGCAATCATTTTGCAATACTGTCTTTCAATTTGCAGTTTGTAATAATTTACTACTGGATGTTAAGAGACCCACCATTATTAGGAAACGGAAATGTTTTTTTTGCTGGAATAATAAATGATGTTATCATGGGTCTGCCTATGGGGACTAGTCCTTTAACATATTTAGTTACTTCATTTGTGGCAATTTATATTAAAAATGTGACAGTAAAAATGACTCTATTTACTGACTGGTTCACTTTTTTAATAGCAATATTTTTTGCAAACTTAACTTATTTTATACTGTTAACTAATTTTTCAGAGCTTTCTATTACCTACTCTGATTTATTTTATAATTCACTATTTACTTTTTTATTTTATCCTTTGTTTTGGTTTATTTTTAATTGGTACAAATTTTTAACAGGGATACAAAAAAATGATTAGCACATCTTCAGGAACAATTAATAAGTCAAAGTTAATTAGCAGGAGAATGTTTATCATCTCAGTTGCTAAGATAGTTGTACTCACTGGGATTTTTGGAAGATTAGTTTCTCTTCAAATCAATGAAAGTAAAAAATACATGACACTTGCCGATAAAAATCGATTTAGAGAGTGGAGATTGGCACCAAAGAGAGGAGTTATTACAGATTATTTTAACAATGAGATTGCATCTAACAAGAAAGTTTACCAACTACACATAACCCCAGAAAATACTTCCAATATAGATATCTTATTTTTTAGATTAAAAAATATTCTTAATTTGTCTAATGAAAAAGTAGCTAATTTAAAAAAAAAGATATCTAAACAGAAACCTTGGGAACCTATTATTGTTTCTGACAATTTAAACTGGTCTGAGTTTTCAAGAATAAATTTATTTTTGCATGAGTTGCAAGGAGTAGAGCCAATTGTATCCGTAGCAAGACTTTACAATCATCAATCTACTTCACATATTGTGGGTTATGTATCTCAAGTTAGTGCTAAAGACTTAAGAGACAAAGAATATTTAAGAGATATGTCTGTAACAGGAATTGCAGTAGGAAAAAATGGTTTAGAAAGTAAGCTTGATGAAAATATTATAGGCAAAGTAGGGTTTCAAAGATATGAAGTAAATGCTTATGGAAAAAGAATACGTCAAATAAAACTAGATGAGGGAAAAGCAGGCAAAAGCTATAAGACAACAATAGATTTAGAGGTACAAAATTTTACTTCAAGTTTATTAACTAAAGTCAGCGGAGCAGTTTGTGTAATGGATATCTACAATGGTGATATTGTTACTATGGCATCTTCCCCTACTTACGATCCTAATGCATTTGTTCACGGAATAGATAAAACTAGCTGGAATCATTTACTAAAACATAGAGATAAACCTCTTATTAATAAAGCTATAGCTGGTCTTTATCCTCCTGGCTCTACTATAAAAACGCTTGTAGCATTAAGTGCCTTAGAAAACGATGTTGTAAAAACTAATCTTACAGTGAAATGCGAAGGTTCAATTGAATTATACGGGGAAAAGTTTCACTGCTGGGAAAAGAAAGGCCATGGTTTTATGGATATGAGAGGGGCGATAAAAAGATCTTGCGACGTATATTTTTATGAAATTGCAAGAAGACTAGGCGTTGATAGATTATCGGAAACAGCAAAAAAATTTGGTTTGGGAGAAAAAGTTCTAGAAGGATTTAAAGAAGAAAGAGCTGGAGTTGTACCAAACACAACTTGGAAAAAAAAATATATTGGAGCAAATTGGTATTTAGGCGAAACTCTTCACTCAGGTATTGGTCAGGGATATTTTCAAAGCACTCCTCTTCAACTTTGTCGTATGACAGCGCAATTAGCTAATGGCGGCTATGAAATAAAACCTAGAGTTTTATTAAGTAACGATCCCGATAGAAACAGTCTGAAAGAATATATTAAACATAGAAATGAACACCCAGAAGATCCTCTACCAATAGATTTAGTTATTTCAAATTTTAATATTCAACCCCTATTTAGGAATCAGGAAAATATAAATTTTGTAAAAGATGCTATGTTTGCTTCTACTAACGAGGCTGGTGGGACATCTTATAGATCAAGGCTAACAGATAAAAAATTCATATATGCAGGAAAGACAGGCTCTTCTCAGGTTAAAAGATTTACACCTGAACAGAGAGAAAAAGAGGTTAAGCAAGACGATTTAAAATATAAAGATAGAGATCATGCGTTATTTATAGCATTTGCTCCTTACGATAAACCAAAATATGCAATCAGCGTAATTATAGAGCATGGAGGATCAGGAAGTAGAGCAGCTGCACCTATAGCAAAAAAAGTAATAAAAAAAGTGTTAGAAAGAAATGATTTAAGAGAATTGCAAACAAATGAAACAGGTAAGGAAATATAGTAATCATGTTTACTTCTAGATCAATACAATCTTCATTATCATTAAGAGAAAAAATTTATTCTATAGATTATTTATTGTTATTTTCTATTTTGTTACTTGGAGTTATCAGTATGTTTGCAATGTATTCAACTGCTGGCGGATCTTATGATTACCATACAAAAAGTCATATAATTAGATTTGTAGTTTTCTTTTTCTTATTTTTGGGGATTTCTTTTTTAGATTTAAAATTTTGGTACAGTACAAGCACAATACTTTATATAATTTTTTTCCTTCTTCTCTTAGGTGTAAAATATTTTGGACTAACTTCTTCAGGATCTCAAAGATGGATAAATCTTTATATTATAAATCTTCAACCTTCTGAGTTGATGAAAATTGGTTTAATAATGTTTTTGGCTAAATATTATCACAGGATACCTTCTTCAGATGTAAATAAAATTAAATATTTGTTTTTACCAATAGTTGTATTAATTGCACCTGTTTTACTAGTAATTACACAACCTGATCTTGGAACAGCAGTATTGATTGCCGCCGGGGGAGTAGTAGTTGCATGGCTAGCTGGAGTAAGAATAAAATTTTTTGCTTACGCTTCTATAGTATTTTTATCTCTTGCACCAATCGCAATTTCTTTTCTTAAGCCTTATCAGAAAGCAAGAATACTTACTTTTTTAAATCCAGATAGAGATCCTCTAGGTGCTGGATATCAAATTATTCAATCTAAAATAGCTATAGGATCAGGAGGTTTTTTTGGAAAAGGATTTTTAAATGGTTCACAAAGTTATTTAGATTTCTTACCAGAGAAACATACTGATTTTATTTTTACTTTATTTTCTGAAGAATTCGGTTTCTTTGGGTCCGTCTCGATACTATTATTATATTTTTTGATAATCTCAAGAATTATACGAATAGGTCATTTGACAAGAAGCAATTTTGGAAAATTGTTTTGTTACGGCTTTGGAACTGCTTTCTTTATCTATATGGTTGTAAATATGGGTATGGTTCTAGGTTTGTTGCCTATTGTAGGAGCTCCTTTACCAATTATGTCCTACGGCGGCTCATCCATGTTGGCTATAATGCTTGGTTTAGGCATTACAATGTCTTGTAAAATTTATAAAGACGCTCCTGTAAACTAGTAAATTAGACCCATTTTTTATTAAAAAAAACTTCAATTAGCACTTGTTTATTTCTAATTAAGATGATTAGATTTGGAAATTAAATAAAATGTTTGGATCAGATAAAAAAAAAGTTGGCGAAAGAAAAGATACTGAGAGATCTTTAATCAGCGAAACTGTTAGTATTGATGGTACTGTAAATAGCTCAGGATCAATTGACATCGCAGGTTTAATTAAAGGACCGGTAATATCTAAGGAAGTTGTAATTAAAGATACAGGATCTATTTCGGGGGAAATAGAAGCTGATAAAGTAGAAGTATTTGGACACTTAGACGGCAAAATATCAGCTGAAAATGTAGTGATAGGTGGTACAGGTGTTGTAAAAGGCGATATTGAATTTTCACAAAATCTTAGAACCGAAGACGGTGCAGACATAGAAGGTTACATTAAAAAAACATCAGGAGTAGGTAAGAAGGAATCAAAATCAGCAGGAGACTTTCTATTTTCTAAAAAGTCTTCAGATGAGAAAAAGACAAAGAAAAACGGCAAGCCCACTTCAGTAAATAAAGATAGCGAAGAAGCTTTAGTATAATCTAACGCACTACTAATCATTTAAAGTTTGGAATATAAGTTTGTATGGAAAATTACAAATGTAAATCAGTAGGGATAATTGGTGCTGGAATACAAGGTGTATGTATTGGTCTTCAATTAATAAAAAAAGGAACTTCGGTCACTATTTTTGATAAAAACGATCCTGGAACAATGACCTCTTATGGTAATGCCGGGCATTTTTCACCTTACGCAGTATTACAACTTAATCGACCAGATGTTTTGTATGATGTTCCAAAAATGTTATTTAGTTCCAATGGTCCTCTGGCTTTAAAATGGAATTATATACCTAAAATGATTCCATGGATTTTTCGTTATTTAAAATCTTGTAATAAAAAATCTATGATGCACACGGCTCGATACATGCATCAAATTTTAAATTTATCTATGGACGCCTATGAAGAAATTTTTCAAGAAATTGACATGACTAATTTGGTTGAGAGAAAGGGAATAATTTATATTTGGACCAAGGACAACCTGAAAAGTAGAAAATTAGAAATTAAGGTGAGAGATGAACTTGGAGTTAAACAAAAAATTTTAACTAAAGATGAAATCTTAGATTTAGAGCCTAAGCTGAGTCCAGTTTTTCACGAGGGTATTCTTTACGAAGATGCTATTCATGCAAAGGATCCCTATGGAATAACAAAAAAAATATTTAGTGAGTATCTTAAAAGAGGTGGAAAATTTATAAAACAGGATGTCAAAAATATAAACCAGATTGACAAAAATAATGTAAATATTAGAACAGAAAATAAAAATTACAAATTTGAAAAAGGAGTAATTGCTTGCGGTGCATTTTCTAAACCGTTAACAGATCAGTTGAAGGAAAATATACCTTTAGATACTGAGAGAGGTTACCATGTTCATTTTAAGAATATGGAAAATTTAATATCACGTCCGGTAATTTTTCTAGATAGAGGGTTTGGTATGACGCCTATGAATCAAGGTCTTAGAGCTGTAGGCACAGTAGAACTTGGCGGACTCAAAAATCCACCTTCAAAAAAAAGAATCGACTATATTATAAAATGTGCAAAAGAGTTATTACCTCAACTTGATAAACATCAAGATGAATGGTTAGGTTTTAGACCAACTCTACCAGACTTTCTTCCAGTAATGGGCCCTTCTCTAAAAAATAAAAATATTATATATGCTTTTGGCCATCATCATTTAGGCTGGACTTTAGGTGCGATTACAGGCAAGATTATTTCTGGAATAGTAATGGAAGAAAAAACTAATTTGGACTTATCTCCTTATAGCTCTTCTAGATTTAACTAGGAGCATATTTGAAAAAAAACTATTTAGCTTATAGCTTGCTTTTACTTGCCACATTATTTTGGTCAGGAAATTTTATTGTCGGAAAGTTTGCTACTTTAAATCAAATACCACCCCTAACTTTAAACTTTTTTAGATGGTCTGCAGTTTGGTTGATACTGATGCCTTTTACTTTTAAAGAAATTTATGGAAAAATAAATCACGTCAAAGAAAACTGGGTACTTTTAAGTTTTTTAGGAATATTAACAATAAGTACATTTAATTCAGTAGTCTATTTTGCACTTAATTATACTCAAGTTATTAATATTGCTTTAATACTTGCAGCAATTCCAGCAGCTGTAATGGTTTTATCTTCGGTATTCAAAATTGAAAGGTCAAATTTTTTTCAGTTGGCTGGATTGTTTCTCTCCCTAATAGGAGTATTAGTAATAATTTCTAATGCAGATATTAAAAAAATTTTATCACTGAGCTTCAATAAAGGAGACTTATGGATGTTAGTTTGTGTCCTCAGCTGGTCTCTTTATTCAACTCTAATCAAAAAGAAAAAATTGCCATTTTCTCAATTTTCTTTAATTCAATTAATGGTAACAGTTGGATTAATATTTTTAATTCCACAATATTATTATGAACATTCTATTGGCCTAAATCTTAATCCAAATTTTACCTTTTATTTAATTTTGACTTATGTTGTTCTTTTTCCAGCTATAGCCGCTTATTATTGTTGGCAAAAAGCAATTGAAATTATTGGCCCGACCCGATCTAGCATGTTTATACAGTTAATGCCATTATTCAGTGCTTTAATGGCAATACTTATATTTAAAGAAAAATTTCAGACGTGGCATTTTATCGGAGCAGGTTTCATTATTACTGGGATTTACTTATCGAACAAAAAACCTACATAAAACCTATCAAATTTAGAGTAAATAATTATCTTACAATTATTGATTGAATTTGTTAAAGTTTAGTTAACAGGGAGATTAGTTTTTAAATTTTGCCTTTTGCAAGATTATAAAATAAGGAAGCGATACAAAAGAAGTATGAAAAAAATTATTATTATTTTATTTGCATTTATTTTTTTAAATGGTTGTGCAGAGCACATGGCCTTGATAGGGAGTGGTGCATTAGATGGAAAAGTTGTTCAATCATCTTTTAATTCAGCAGTTAGTTACGGTGTAAAAAAACAGACTGGCAAAACACCAGTTCAACACGCTCTTTCTTATGCCGAAAAGCAAAAAGATATTAAAAAATCTCCTAAAGTCAAAATACAACCCTGTGTAGAATTTTTAGAACCTGTTAGTGACAATTTGTGCCAAGTAATTAAAAGTAAAATCTTAAATCTATCAAAAGTTAAAAATCTTAATTAAAACAAGAACTAGCTGACTTCACTTTTTTTTGTTAATTTTCTTTGTGAAAAAAAAGTATTCAATATTTAATATCCTTAAAAATACAATCTCTAACCATGAAAATTGGCAAAAGATGTGGCGCAGCCCCGAACCAAAAAAATCATATGACATTATTATCGTGGGTGGTGGTGGTCACGGTCTCGGTACAGCTTATTATCTAGCAAAAGAACATGGATTAAAAAATATAGCTGTAATCGAAAAAGGTTGGCTTGGTTGTGGCAATACTGGAAGAAATACGACTATTATAAGATCCAACTATCTTTGGGATGAGAGTGCTGGTCTATATGATCATTCCCTTAAACTTTGGGAAAATTTATCTGCAAAACTCAATTACAACGTTATGTTTAGTCAAAGAGGTGTATTGAATTTAGCTCACAACGAGCATGATGTTAAAGAAATCAAAAGAAGAATGTGCGCAAATAGACTAAACGGGCTCGATTCAAGATGGATTAATACCAGGGAAATAAAGAAACTAGTTCCAATAATGAATACAGATAATCTAAGATATCCTGTGCTTGGTGCCTCGTATCAGCCAAGAGGAGGGGTTGCTCGTCATGATGCAGTAGCGTGGGGATTTGCAATGCGAGCAGACGAGATGGGAGTAGACATTATACAAAACTGTGAAGTTAATAAAATAAGAACCAAAAACGGTGAAGTTGAAGGAGTTGAAACTTCTCGAGGATTTATACAATCAAAAAAAATTGGTGTCGTAGCCTCAGGACACACAAGTATATTAGCTGCTACAGCTGGAGTAAAATTACCTTTGCAAAGCAGGCCATTACAGGCATTAGTTTCTGAACCTATCAAGCCAGTAATCGATACAGTTGTTATGTCTAATGCTGTACATGCTTACGTGAGCCAATCAGACAAAGGTGAGTTGGTAATAGGAGCTGGAACAGATGGATATAACTCTTTTACTCAAAGAGGAGGTTATGATGTTATCGAAGAAACTATAAGAGCAATAGTTGAACTTTACCCAATATTTGGAAAAATGAAAATGTTACGTCAATGGGGAGGAATAGTTGATATATGTCCAGATGCAAGTCCAATAATAAGTAAATGTGGTGTGAAAGGTTTATATTTTAATTGCGGTTGGGGCACTGGTGGATTTAAAGCGACCCCAGGCAGTGCAAATGTTTTTGCTTATACAGTTGCTAATGACAATCCTCACAAAATCAATGCACCCTTTAGCCTTGAAAGGTTTACAACTGGAAGGTTAGTAGACGAACATGGAGCCGCTGCCGTAGCGCATTAAAATATGCTTATAATAAATTGTCCTTATTGTGGAGAAAGAGATCAGTCAGAGTTTTCTAATGGTGGCCAAGCCCACGTTCCTAGACCAAAAGACCCAGATAAATTAAATGATAAAGAATGGTCAGAATACGTATTTTTTCGCTTAAATCCAAAAGGCATATTTTTCGAACGTTGGGTACACACTCATGGCTGCAGGAAGTGGTTTAATGCTGCAAGAAATACTTCCACTGACGAAATTCTAAAAATATATAAATTAAGTGAAAAACCTCCAATTTTAAACGAGTTCAAAAATACTCCTAAAACACCTTCTGGAGAACCAGAGCTGGGATCAGGAAATTTTACTGTAAAAAAATGAGCTCAATAAACAACACAAAGAGTTTTCATTTAATAAGCAGCCAAAGAGTTTCTTTTACTTTTGATGGAAAAAAATTAATTGGTTTTAAAGGAGATACTGTTGCATCTGCCTTATTGAGAAACAATATAAAATTAATAGGAAGAAGTTTTAAATATCATAGACCAAGAGGAATATATACTTGTGGCATTGAAGAACCTAATGCTCTTGTTCAAATAATTAGTGAACACAATGAACCCAATACGAGGGCTACAGTAAAAAGAATTTATGAAGGAATGGTAGTAGAAAGCCAAAATCGTTGGCCTTCTCTAAAAATTGATTTAGGCGAAATTAATAATTTGTTATCACCAATATTTTCAGCTGGTTTTTACTACAAAACATTTATGGGGCCAAAAGGATTTTGGAAAAAAGTTTATGAACCTATAATTAGAAAGACAGCTGGCCTTGGAAAACCTCCACAAGAATTTAGATCAAAAAGCACCCATTATCATCACAATGTTGACGTGGTTATAATAGGTGGAGGTATAAGCGGTCTTTTAGCTGCTAAAAAGTTTATTAACACAGATTATGATGTTTTAATTCTTGAACAAGATAGTTTTTTAGGAGGAGTATTAAATAATTCTAAAAAAATAAAAAAAATTAACGGATTAGATACAACAGATTGGTTAAAAAAAACTGAGGATTTAATTTCTAAATCAAAGAACATAAAGATTTTAAAAGATACACTAGTTTCAACTTACAATTACAGCAATCACTTGATAGCTGTTGAGGACAAAGCAGTAGGTAGCTTACCACCGAATTATAAGCCTGAACTTATTTTACACAAAATTAGGACGCAACATACTATTTTGGCAAATGGCTATATTGAAAGAATTCTGTCATTTAGAAATAATGATCTTCCTGGCGTAATGTTAGCTGGCTCATTTGAAAAATTTATTCATAGATATGGAGTCGTTCCTGAAACTAATCCGGTAATTTTTACAAATAACTCATCAACTTTAAGTCTTGTAAAATCTCTTGTAGATTTAAATTGTAAACCTCTGGCGTATATAGACAAAAGAGAAGAAGACTTAATCGAAAAAAACACATTAGACTATTTAAAAAAAAATAAAATTCCAACTTACTATGATGCAGAAATAGAGGGTTGCGATGGTAGAAATACTATTAGAGAGGCTTCAATCAGATATAAAAGCAATATTATAAAATTAAAGACAAATATGCTTTGTGTCTCTGGAGGAATTAATCCAGATGTAAGTTTATTTACTCAATCCAAAGGACTTATTAAATGGGATGAAAACTTATTTACTTTTAAACCAGATAACTCTTTTCAAAATACTATTGTGATAGGGTCAGCTAGTGGAAATTTTGATTTTCAAAAAATAAGTGACGAAATAAAAAATAAATTAAGTTTTTTGAAAGGAATCAAAGATGAAAAAGTTGAAATTATAGAGAATGTAGAAAATAATTATAATATATGTGAAATTTGGGAAACGAAATCTGAAAAGAATTCATTATGGTCTAAATCCTTCATTGATATACAAAACGATGTTACAGTTAAAGATCTAAAACAAGCTATAACCGAGGGTTTCGATCGCATTGAACATTTAAAACGTTTTACAACAAACAGCATGGGAACAGACCAAGGAAAAATAAGCAGCATCAATTCATTAGGTATTGTCTCAAAAATTTTAAATAAAAGTGTAGCGGAAGTAGGAACTACAATTTACAGACCGCCTTATGCACCTTTAAGTTTTTCTGCTATAGCAGGAAGGAATACTTATGATTTTTATGATCCAAAAAGAAAAACTGCTATACACCCTTGGCATATAGAAAATAACGCAGTTTTTGAGGACGTGGGCCAATGGAAAAGACCCTGGTATTTCAAAAAAAATAGAGATGAAACTATGCATAAAGCAGTTCAAAGAGAGTCTAAACAACTTAGAGAAGCTGCTGGAATTTTAGATGGAAGTACACTTGGTAAGATAGAGATAAAAGGAAAGGATGCTTTAGAATTTATGAATCTAATGTACACAAATGCTTTTACAAAAATGAAACCGTTTACATCTAGATATGTTTTAATGTTAGGAGAAGATGGAATGATAAAAGATGATGGAATAGTTTGCAAAATTAATGACCAACATTTTATCGCTACAACAACCACTGGAGGTGCACCTAAAGTTTTAGCTGATATGGAAGAATATGCACAAACAGAGTGGCCTCATTTAGAGGTTTACATGAACTCTATAACTGAACAATTTTCAACTTTTAATATTAGTGGACCTAAATCAAGAGCTATTATGAGAAAAGTTTTCAGCAATATCGACTTTAGTAACGAAAAATTTCCTTTCATGTTTTTTAATAATTTTAAATATTTGGACACTGAGATAAGAATTATGAGAGCAAGTTTTACAGGTGAATTAGGATATGAAATTTATGTACCTCCAAAATACGCTTTAGACCTTTGGAAAAAAATATTTCATAATGGAAAAAATCTTGGTCTAATTCCATATGGAACTGAAACAATGCACCTCTTAAGAGCAGAAAAAGGATATATTGTAGTTGGCCAAGATACTGATGGAACGGTTACCCCCATTGATTTAAATCTAAATTGGATGATAGGTAAAAATAAAAAAGATTTTATTGGAAAAAGATCATTGACCAGAAGTGATACTTCTAGAAAAGATAGAAAACAATTAGTGGGCATACTTCCGATTGATAAAAATAAAAATATTTTAGAAGGACAACATATCTTAGAAAACAAATCTTTACCTAAAAAAATAGTTGAGCCTATAGAATACATTGGCCACATAACTTCAAGTTACCTTAGTCCTACCCTAAAGCATTATGTAGCAATGGCGCTAATAAAAGATGGAAATAAATTAATGGGAAAACAAGTATTTGTATCAGATCCGTTAAGTTTTAAAACTATTCCTGTTAAAATTGTAAATCCAGTTTTTCTCGACCCAGAAAATAAAAGGCTATTATCATGAAAGAATTATACTCACTCAGAGGACTAGATGTATACCAAAAAAATTTATACCAAGTCGTATTGAGAGGTAAAGGAGACGAAAAATTTAAAGAAATTTTAGATAAAGAAATTTCATTATCTCCTCCTTTAGAAAACTTAAAGATTGAACAAAATGAAAAATTTTTAATAGCCAAACATTCTTTTGATCAATGGAATCTTTTTTATTTAGAAAAAAAAGAGCATAAAGAAGTTTTAAAAATGGTTTCTAATTTTAATTCTCATGAACAAATATTGGCTTCAGACTATTCATATGGACAAGTTTATTTTGAACTTAAGGGAGATAAAAAAAATTATTATCTAAATAAATTAACTCACTTTGACCTTAGACTTAAAAAATTCCCAGCTTCGACAATGGCTCAAACAATAATAGCAAGGATCGATTGTTCAATTTATCATTTAAATGATAAATTTATTATTACATGCAATAGTTCCTTAGAAGAGTATTTTAAAGAACGATTATTAGACGCTATAAATTTATAATGACCAAACAAAAAAACGTATTAGGAGAAACTTTAGAAAATTGTTCTACCGATCCCATGACTGGTTGGTTTAGAGATGGTTGTTGTAATACAGATAAAAATGACCATGGACTTCATACTGTTTGTGTAAAAGTAAATGATGATTTTTTAAAATGGTGTAAAGAGGCTGGAAATGATTTAATTACTCCTCATCCAGAATTTGGTTTTCCAGGACTTAAAGATGGAGATAAATGGTGTGTTTGTGCGAGTTGGTACGTTAGAGCTCTCGAGGCAGGAAAAGCATGTCCAATATATTTAAAAGCAACACATAAGAAAACTTTAGAGTTAGTTCCAATTGAAAAATTAAAAGAATTTGCTGCAGATTTATCTTAATCTCCATAAATTTATAATTCTATTTATTTTTTTTCTTCAGAATTAGATAAATCTACACCAGTAGTAGGATCAAGTTCTATACCAAGAGGAGTTATATCTCTAGGCAGCGGCGTAAATGTTGAGTCTGGATTATCTTTATATTTTCTTACATTCATTCTATATATTCCAAATAAAATAATTGGAAAAAGAAAGATTAGAAGATGGATAAAAAAACCATTAGGTCCAAATATATTCATTAATATTGAACAAATTATAGGGCCTGCCATTGCCCCCAAACCAAATATTATATTCAATCCTCCTCCAGCAGCAACAAACTTCTCTTTTGGAATATTATCATTTACGAGAGCAAGATTAAGAGAAAACAAAGGAAGCGTCATTCCAGCAAGAAAAATGACAAATATAAAAAGCTTTGTTTTATCTAAAACTGTTGAAAAATAATTAAATCTAACTGCGGTTTCTAAAAAAAAATTTTCAAATGACGTCCCTGAAACAGCAATGGAAAGAATAGCAAAGATCGAAGCAGCAATACAAGATCCAACAATTATAATTCTTCTATCATAACTGTCCGAAAGAAAACCTATCGGCCATTGAAAAATAGCACCCGATAACGTGACGCCAACTAAAAGTAAGGAAACTTCAAATATAGATAAATTCATCGTAACCCCATAAACAGAGAGCATCGCAAATATGGCTGAAAAAATAAAACCTGAACAAAACATAGAAAAACTACCCATGGGAGATATTTTAAAGAGTTCTCTAATGTTAATAAAACTTATTTTTTTAAATTTTGGTGGTTTACGTTTCGTAAGCAGTATTGGAATTAAAGCTATAGAAAAAAGTAAAGAAATTAATATAAAAGGCTCATAATTTTTAGGACTACTAACGTTCAATAAAAGATTTCCTATTGCAAATCCAAAAAAAGTTACGAACATATAAAACGACAAGACTTTTCCTCTTGTTCTATTAGTAGCTCGATCATTTAACCAACTTTCAACTATTATAAATATTCCAATCATGCTAAATCCGGTTAAAAATCTTGCTAAAGTCCAAACTATAGGATCTACAAATACGACATGAATTAAAGAGCTAAGAGATGCCATCGAAGCAAAAGCAGCAAACACCCTTATATGCCCAACTTTACTGACAAGAGTAGGTACAATATAAGCTCCAATAAAATATCCAACAAAATATCCAGATAACATTGTACCTGTAGCTATGTAGTTAAAATTTTCTAGTACGGATCTAATTCCCAGAAGGTTTCCTTGAAAACCGTGTGAAATGATTATTATTCCAAATCCGGTAAAAAGAGCCCAAGAATTTTTTATTATTTTCCCCATGGTTGAAAGCAAATATGCCTTCTTTTGGGGAATTGCAATAGTCTTTATTACATATTTCCGTACTTAGGACCTCCACCACCTTCAGGGACAACCCAAGTGATGTTTTGCGATGGTTCTTTAATGTCACAAGTTTTACAGTGAATACAATTTTGAGAATTTATAACAAATTTTTCTTGCTGAATTTCATATACTCCAACTGGACAATATCTTTGAGCGGGTTCATCAAATTTGCTTAATGTATAATTGATGGGCAAATTAGGATCTTTTAACTTTAAATGTACAGGTTGATTATCTACATGATTGGTTCCTGTTAAGTAAACTGAGCTTGTTTTATCAAAAGTAAGTTTCCCATCAGGTTTAGGATATTCTATTTTGGGCATTTGAGCTGAAAGCTTTAGTGACTCATGATCAGCATGCTTGTGTTTTAGAGTAAAAGGTAATTTGCCTCTAAATAATATTTGATCAATACCAGTAAAGATAATTCCTAAAATTAATCCCCAGCTAAAACTTGGTTTAACATTTCTTGCAGTATGTAACTCCTGATATACCCAACTTTTTTTAAATAATTCTTCATAGAAAGACAATTTTCTTTTATTTTTAATATGTTCAACAATAGTTTCAGCTGCAATCATTCCGCTCTTCATTGCGGTATGTGTTCCTTTAATCTTAGGCATATTTAAAGTTCCTGCATCGCATCCAACTAATAAAGCACCTGGCATGTACATTTTAGGTAAACTTTGAAGACCACCCTCAATTAAAGCTCTAGCTCCGAATGAAATTCTTTTTCCTCCCTCCAGCATTTTTCTAATCGACTTGTGAGTTTTAAATCTTTGAAACTCATCAAAAGGTGAAAGATGTGGGTTTTGATAATCGAGACCAATCACGTAACCAATATAAATTTGTTTTTTTTCAGCATGATAAATAAAACTACCACCGTATGTTTTGCTATCTAAAGGCCAGCCAGCGGTATGCATAACCAAACCTTCTTGATGTTGTTCATCACTTACTTCCCAAATTTCTTTTAAACCAATTCCATATTGTTGAGGATTTTTTCCCTCATCAAGATTAAATTTTTTTATTAATTTTTTTCCTAAATGTCCTCTACAACCCTCAGAAAAAATAGTAACTTTCGCATGTAATTCCATCCCTTCTTGATAACCATCTTTTTTATTTCCGTCTTTGTCTAAACCCATATCAAGAGTTGCTACTCCTTTAATAGAGCCATCTTCATTATAAAGAACTTCACTTGCAGGAAATCCGGGAAAAATTTCAACTCCTAATTTTTCTGCTTGTTCTGCTAACCAACGACAAAGGTTGGCTAAACTTACGATATAGTTATTATGATTTTTTTGAACTTTAGGTAAAAGCCAAGTAGGCCAACTAAATGAAGAATTTTTTCCTAAAAACAAAAATTTTTCCTTTGAAACTTTGGTCTTAATAGGTGCTCCTAGCTCTTTCCAATTTGGAATTAATTCATCAAGAGCTCTAGTCTCCAAAACATTTCCACTTAAAATATGTGCGCCTACTTCAGATCCTTTTTCTAAAATACATACATTCAAATTAGGATCTAGTTGTTTTAGCTTAATCGCCGTTGATAATCCTGCTGGTCCAGCTCCTATAATTACTACATCATATTCTGTTGCTTCTCGTGCCATCACGAGACTATATCAAACTAATTATTTTTGGATAGTATTGAGTTTATTTAGTTCGGAAAGGAATTCTGGAAGGGCTTTGAATAAGTCTGCTTCTAAACCATAATCAGCGATACTAAAAATTGGAGCTTCGCCATCTTTGTTAATTGCGACAATAATTTTACTTTCTTTCATGCCTGCTAAGTGCTGAATAGCTCCTGAAATTCCAACTGCAATATATAAATCTGGAACAACAACTTTTCCAGTTTGTCCTACTTGATGATCATTACTTATGTATCCGGCATCCACTGCAGCACGAGATGCACCAACCGCGGCGTTAAGTTTGTCTGCAATATCTGTAATGAGTTTGAAGTTTTCTCCATTTTCCATTCCTCTTCCTCCTGAGATAACAACTCTTGCTGTACCCAGCTCAGGCCTTTCTGATTTTGTTTCTTCTCTCTTTATGAATTTAGAAAAATTTGGAACATCAACTGCTTCCACTTTTTCAACTTTAGCGGATCCACCTGTTTTAGAAGCTGGTTCAAATGATGTTGGTCTAATTGTGACGCATTTTTTTTTGTCGTTGCTTTTTACTGTTGCAAAAGCATTTCCGGCATAAATTGGTCTTACAAAAGTATCCGAAGTATTTACTTTAATCACATCACTCACTTGAGAAACATCTAGCGCAGCAGCGACTCTTGGCATAAAATTTTTTCCAAAAGTATTCGCTGATGCAACGATATGATCATATTTTTCTGAATGTTTTGTTACTAATGGCGCTAAATTTTCTGGCAAATAATTTTGATAATTAGGTGAGTCACAAACCAAAACTTTTTTAACTAAAGGAATTGTTGCAATTTCCTTTGCAACATTTTCACAACCACTACCCGCAACCAAAACATGCACCTCAGCATCTATTTTTGATGCTGCACTTATAGCATTTAAGGTAAATGGTTTAAGATTTTTATTATTATGTTCTGCTATTAATAATACTGACATTAAATTACCTTTGCTTCATTTTTAAGTTTGCCCACTAACTCGGCAACACTTGAAACTTTAATACCAGCTTTTCTTTTTGGTGGTTCTTCTACTTTTAATTGTTGCACTCTATTTTTAATATCTACACCCAATTCTTTTGCTATCATTTGATCAATTGGTTTCTTTTTAGCTTTCATAATATTTGGAAGAGATGCATAACGAGGTTCATTTAATCTTAAATCACAAGTAACAACTGCTGGTAAATTAATTTCTATAGTTTCTAGACCCTCATCAATTTCTCTAATTATCTCTAAACTTTTATCTTTTAAATTTACTTTTGATGAAAATGTTGCTTGTGGCCAGTTTAACATTGCTGCTAACATTTGGCCTGTTTGATTACAATCATCATCGATGGCTTGTTTGCCTAAAAAAACCATGTCAGGTTTTTCTTTTTCTACAACTTTTTTTAAAATTTTAGCAATACCCAATGGTTCTATGTAAGCATCAGCTTTAACATGTATGCCTCTGTCAGCGCCCACCGCTAAAGCTTTACGAATTGTTTCTTGTGCTTTTTCTTCACCTATTGTAACCGCTACAACTTCTTTTACTTTTCCGGACTCTTTAAGTTTTACTGATTCCTCAACAGCGTTGTCATCCGGTGGATTAGTTGACATTTTAACATTTTCTGTGTGAATACCAGAACCGTCTTCTTTAACTCTGATTTGAACATTATAATCAATAACTCTTTTTACAGCGACTAAAATTTTCATTTAAGCTCTTATTAATTTATTTTCTGAATCGTATGGTGAGTCTTCAATTATTGAAACTTCATGCATTTTACCTAAAATATCTATTTTAAGTTTTTGACCAACTTTAGCATATTCTGGTTTGACCATTCCAAGTGCTATAGATTTATTTAATCTAAAACCGTATTCCCCACCTGTAGCTCTGCCAACCACAGATCCATTCTCATAAATAGGATTATTGCCTAAAACATCAGCATCTGAAACTCCATGAACTTCCATGGTAACTAATTTATTTGAAAATCCCTTTGCTCTCCATTTATCTAATGACGCACGACCAATAAAATCCCCTTTATTTGGATGAATAAATCTATCTAAACCTGACTCATATGGAGCATATTCAATAGAAAGTTCAGTACCAATTAATTTATAAGATTTTTCTAATCTCAAGCTATTCATGGCCCTTATACCAAAAGGCTTTAAATTAAATTCTTTTCCTGCCTCCATTAACTTATCAAATATATGATTTTGGTATTCAATAGGATGATGTAATTCCCAACCCAATTCTCCAACAAAGTTTACTCTCATTGCATTACAAGGAGCTAGACCAATATTTATATTTTGAGCACTTAACCATTTAAATTTTTCATTAGAAAAATCTGCTTTTGAAACTTTTTGCATAAGTTTTCTTGCTTTCGGGCCAGAAACTACCAAGACTCCCATGCTATTAGTTAAATTTTCATATTGAACGGATCCATCTTTAGGCATCCATTTGTGTATCCAATCATGATCTAATCTTTGAAATGCTCCAGCTGAAACCAAATAAAAACTATCTTTTGCTTCTCTCATTATTGTGAATTCAGAGTGAACACCACCTTTTGTATTTAAAGCATGGCAAAGATTAATTCTTCCGATACTTTTAGGAAGTTTGTTGGCTACTAATTTATCTAAAAATTCTTCAGCACCAGAGCCTTTGATCCTACATTTGCCGAATGCCGACATATCAAGTAGGCCTACGTTTTCTCTAACGTTTTTACATTCTTTCTCTATATTTTTAAACCAATTAGATCTTCTAAAAGACCAATCATCTTCTTGCTTCTCTCCATCAATAGCGAAGAAATTAGCTCTCTCCCATCCAAACTTTTGACCAAAAACTGCTCCTAATTTTTTAAGACGATCATAACAGGGAGCCTGTCTTAATTGTCTGCCAGCTTCTCTTTCTTCATCAGGATAGTGAACTGTAAAAACATTTGCATAAGCTTCTTCATTTTTTTCCATTAAATAAGATTTTGTTACATAAGACCCGTACCTTCTAGGCTCTACACCAAGCATGTCTATCGTTGGCTCGCCATCGACAATCCATTCTGCTAATTGCCATCCAGCACCACCAGCCGCTGTAATTCCAAAACTATGTCCTTCATTTATCCAAAAATTTTTAAGTCCCCACGCTGGACCGACTATAGGATTACCATCAGGCGTATAACAAATTGCTCCGTTATAAACTTTTTTAACTCCTACTTCTGCAAAAGCAGGGACTCTTTTAATTGCTCCCTCTATATGGGGAGCTAATCGATCTAAATCTTCTTGAAACAATTCATACTCACTATCTTTTGATGGGCCATCTACATAACAACTCGGTGCACCTTTTTCATATGGTCCTAAAAGAAATCCACCTGCTTCCTCTCTCATATACCAAGAATTATCACTATCTCTAAGAACGCCCATCTCTGGTTTGCCCTCTTTTTTTCTTTTTTGAATTTCAGGATGTGGTTCCGTTACTATAAATTGATGTTCCACGGGTATTGCCGGAACTTCTAAGCCAACCATCTTACCAGTTTGTCTTGCAAAGTTTCCACTACAAGAGACAACATGCTCACAAGCAATAGTTCCCTTATCGGTTTCTACAGTCCATCCATCTTTATTTTGTTTAATACCAATCACCGTTGTATTTCTATAAATTTCTGCTCCATGATTTCTTGCTCCTGTCGCTAGGGCCTGAGTAAGATCAGCTGGTTGAATATAACCATCCTCTGGATGTTGAATTGCTCCAACTAAGCCTTCTATATTACATAGTGGCCAAATCTCTTTTACCTGTTCAGGTTTTAAAAATTTAACGTTCACTCCAATTGTTTTAGCTACCCCTGCGTATTGATGATATTCATCCATTCGATCCTGTGTCTGAGCTAAACGAATATTTGAAACAACACTAAAGCCAACTTTTTTTCCCGTTTCCTTTTCTAAAGATTTATATAATTGAACAGCGTATCTATGTAATTGTCCTACTGAATAACTCATGTTAAATAGAGGTAAAAGGCCTGCAGCATGCCAGGTAGATCCAGAAGTTAATTCTTTTCTTTCCACCAGAACAACATCTGACCAACCTTTTTTTGCTAAGTGATAAAGCGTGCTAACTCCTACTGCACCCCCACCTATAACCACGACCTTTGTTTTTGATTTCATATTTAAGATGTTTAGATTATGATAAATTACCTTAGATTTAAACGATTAAAATATTTATATAGCCTCACCAACCGGAGCTGGTTGCGAGACAACTGTTGTTAACCAACAATTTTTTAAAGGCCCGTCATTCATAAATTTTTCAACCTGCCATTTAAATTTATAATATTTATTGTTGATATCTAAAACAGTTACCTCAAATACTGCAATTTTCTCATCCACATATATTTCTTTTACTTTGTGTTCAAAGTGATTAATCAACATCTTATAATTCTCACCTTTGATCATCTCTTTAAAATTTTTTATTGGTCCAGTAAAAATTTTATTATTTGGATGTGCAAATTCCCAAGTTTGCTCTATTCCTTGATCTTTATAATTCAAGTCGTTTTTCATTAAACCTGTTAACTGTATTTTTACTACTTGCATAGGTTTAATACTGCTACTAGGTTTAATAATTTGAGCTTTTGAAGTACTTATATTCAAAGCAAATATAACTAATAATAATTTTGAAAATTTAATCATAACTTACTTGCAGTTTTTTCTACATCTTTTAAAAATTCTTTTCTCTTTTTTTCACTTACAAAAGGAACAGCAAAATATCTTCTATAATTAATATTTCTTATACCGCATATATGAAAAACTCCTCTTTTTAACCTTCTTATTGGCAAATTTAAAAAAAAGGTTGTTACCGCGAGTCTTGGAGAACCATAGGTACAAAATATAATTGCTTTTTTATCTTTTAAGTTTCCTAGAGGATATCCGTAATTACCAACCAATCTTTTAAACCTAAACGCCCAAGGTGGGGATAAAACTTTATCTATCCACCCTTCAACAATAGCAGGCATTCTAAAGTTCCAAATTGGAGCAATCAAAACTATTGTATTACAATTTTCAATTCTTTTTCTATGATCTAAGACTTCAGGCGTAGGCTCTTCTCCAGCAAAAACAGGATCAAAATTTTCTTTATACAAATCGACACAATCAATTTCATGACCTTTTTGTTTTGCTGTATCTATAAAAGTTTTTTTTATTGCAGCATTAAAAGACTTATCATCATAATGGCCATAAACCATGAATACTTTGCTCATTTAAATTCTTTTAAAGTATGAATTTGATACGTCAAGCTAACAACTTGACGTATCAACAATAATTTTACGCAGCTAATGCTTGTTTAATATCTCCAATAATGTCATCTGGATGTTCTATACCAATAGAAAGTCTTACATATCCTGGTGTTACTCCAGCTGCTAGTAACTCTTCATCATTAAGTTGACTATGAGTTGTGGTTGCAGGATGTATTGCTAAGCTCCTAGCATCTCCAATATTTGCAACATGGTAAAGCATTTTTAAATTATCAATGAACTTAGATCCTGCTTCTCTAGTTCCTACGTCCATTCCAACCAACGAGCCATACCCACCTTTCATATATCTTTTTGCTCTTTCTTTAATTTCACCCTGATGATTTGTGGGATAAATTACATTTTTAACTTTTTTGTGTGTTTCTAAAAAAGAAACCACTTTTTCTGCATTCACGCAGTGTTGCTTCATTCTAAGAGCTACAGTTTCCAAACCTTGTATAATTTGGAATGCATTGAATGGCGATAACGGAGCTCCTAAGTCTCTTAATAAAACTACTCTTGCTCTGATCGCAAAAGCAACATTTGCCCCTGTTAATTTAGGAACATCTCTTCCCCAAACTGCACCTTTATAACTAGGATCTTCTTCATTAAACAATGGTTGTCTCTTTGGATTAGCTGTCCAATCAAAGTTTCCTCCATCTACAATTATTCCACCAATTGATGTACCATGACCTCCAATATATTTCGTCAGAGAGTGCATCACTACAGCAGCGCCATGTTCTAAAGGTTTACAAATAACAGGTGAAGCAGTGTTATCGATTATTAAAGGGATACCTTTTTTCTTGCCGATGTCCGCAACTTCTTTAATTGGAAAAACTCGAAGATAAGGATTAGGACAAGACTCACCATAATAAGCTCTAGTTTTATCATCAGTTAACTTTTCAAAGTTTTTAGGATCAGCAGGATCAGCAAATCTCACCTCGATACCTTGCATTCCTAAAGTATTTTTAAATAAGTTTACCGTTCCACCGTATAAATCAGTTGAAGAAACAATATTATCTCCAGCTTTACAAACGTTTTGAACACAAAAAGCCGAAGCAGCCTGGCCAGAACCAACTGCAACTGCAGCTAAACCACCCTCTAATGCGGCTACTCTTTTTTCTAGTACGTCGCATGTCGGATTCATTATTCTTGTATAAATATTTCCAAATTCTTTTAATCCAAATAAATTTGCTGCTGTTTCAGCATTTTTAAATTGATAGGAACTTGTTTGATAAATTGGAACTGCTACAGATGTGGTTGTTGGATCACTTCTATATTCCCCTCCGTGTAAACCAATGGTTTCCGGATTTTTAAAGTTTGCCATTTTTTTTCTCCTTTTTAGTACTTCGACCTAATGTCGGGCGTACAATATAGTTCAAATACCCGGTTTAATTTTGAAATATCAAAAAAAAACCACCGGCTAAAGCGGTGGTTGTTTACTTTTCGCTTTAGCAGGATTTTTATAGCGCTCCGCAATTTGATTAAATCAGCGCTAACACTACTTAACAGTATTTTAAATTTATTGTCAAATTATTTGTTATAATATTAATAAATGGGCAATAAAAAATTTATTTTAAAATTAACCGATAAACAAATTCGCATATTAGAAGATGAAGGAACCGAGGCTCCGGGTTCTAGTATATTGAACAACGAAAAAAGGGAGGGGTCATATCACTGTGCAGGTTGTGATACAAAATTATTTGAGTCCAATACAAAATATGAAAGTGGATCAGGTTGGCCTTCATTTTTTGAGTCTCTACCAGATGTTTTTGAGACTAAAACTGACACAAACATTGGCTATCCTAGAATCGAATATCACTGTAAAAAATGTGGCGGGCATCATGGACATTTGTTTGACGATGGGCCAGAACCATCTGGAAAAAGATATTGCAATAATGGCATCTGTTTAGTATTTAGAACAAAAAAATAAATGTCTACTGCAAATTCTTTCTCATTAGATCTATATAAAAAATATTCATTTCTAAAACCAATCTATCTTTTCTACAATATATATATAAGAAATTTAAAATATTATTTTAATAGCTCACAATTCGGTGAAGAAAAAAAAATTATTAATTATTTTAAAGAAAATTATAAAGGGAGATATGTTGACGTGGGTTGTTACCACCCAACTAAAGTTAATAATACTTTTGAGATGTACAAAAAAGGTTGGGAGGGAATTAATATAGATCTTAATCCTCTTTCAATAGAATTGTTTAATTTTGCTAGACCTAGAGATATAAATATATGCTCAGCTGTTTCTAAAAACAACTCAATAAAAAATTTATATTTTCATAATGACCTCAGCCCTTTAAATACAATTGATAAAAATCATATAAATTTTTTAAAAAAAGAATTTTCAATAAATAAGTTAAAATTAAAAAAAGTGAAACCAAAAAAAATTACAGATATTTTAAAGAAACATAAATATTATAATATAGATTTTTTAAACATAGATATTGAGGGACACGAATTAGAAGTATTAAAAACTCTAGATTTTAAAAAATTTAAAATTAAAATTATTTGTGTAGAAATACTTATTTACAATAAACTTTCTAGGTCAAGAAAAAGTGAGTTATTTAAATTTTTAAAAAAGAAAGGCTATATGCTCAAAGACCAAAATGTAGTTAATTATATTTTTAAAAAAAAAATTACTTAAAAACTGCCTGTTTACTCAAAAATAACTAAGTGCTTCAAAAGACCTAATATTTAAAATCTATAATATATATATTTTGTCCTGATGAAATTATTTTTAATTTTAGGAAACCAGTTATTTAACCCAAAATATTTAAAAGAGTTTTCCGATCACACTTTTTACATGTCAGAAGATTATGGTTTATGCACGTTTCAAAAACACCATAAATTAAAAATTTTATTCTTTTTATCATCGATGCGGTCTTACCGGGATGAGCTTAAAGCAAAGAATTTAAAGATAATTTATAATGATTTTAACAAAGACTTTAAAAGTTCTTATGAGAAAAAACTTGAAAAAATTATTAAGGAAAAGAAAATAAAAGAAGTAAATTTCTTTGAAATTGAGGATAAATTTTTTGAAAAAAAAATTTTAACTTTTCTAAAAAAGAAAAAAATCAAATTCAATCAGATTGAATCTCCTATGTTTCTCACCTCGAGAGATGATTTTAGCGATTACCTCAAAAACACAAAAAAGCCTTTCATGGCAAATTTTTACAAAATTAATAGAACAAAGTTTGATGTTTTAATGAACAAAGACGGTAGTCCCAAAGGTGGAAAATGGAGTTTTGATAAAGAAAATAGAAAAAAACTTCCTGAGAATGTTTCTTTACCTACACAAATTACTTTTAAAATTACAAATCACACTAAAGATCTTAAACCTTTTATAAAAAAAAATTTTGATAATCATCCAGGGTCTACTGAAAATTTTTGGTTCCCTACAACTAGAGATCAAAGTCTTAAACTTTTAGATAATTTTTTAAAATATAAAATTTCGTTGTTTGGAGACTATGAGGATGCGGTAAGCAGAAGATCAAATATTCTTTTTCATAGCGCATTAAGTCCCCTAATAAATATTGGCTTAATAACTCCTATGGAAATTCTAGAAAAAATTAAGAAAATAGAAAATAAAATCAAAATTAATTCGTTAGAGGGTTATGTAAGACAAGTTATTGGTTGGAGAGAATTTATGAGAGGCATATATCAGAATTTTGATGAAGAAATGGAAAAAAAGAATTTTTTTAATCATAAAAATAAAATGAAACTCTCATGGTACAACGGCACAACGGGACTAGAGCCATTAGATCACTCTATTAAAAATGCATTAAACTATGGTTGGTCACATCACATTGAAAGATTAATGATACTCGCTAACATCATGAACTTATGTCAGATTCATCCAAAGCAAGTTTATAAATGGTTTATGGAAATGTTTGTCGACTCTTCTGACTGGGTTATGGCACCCAACGTGTATGGCATGGGACTTTTTAGTGACGGCGGAATATTTGCGACAAAGCCTTATATTTGTGGATCGAGTTATTTTCTTAAGATGATGGATTTTAAAAGAGGAGAATGGTGCGATACGATGGATGGTCTTTATTGGAATTTTATAAACAAAAATAGAAAATTTTTTTTAAAAAATCCTAGACTTTCAATGATGGTAAGAGTTTTTGATAAAATAAAAAGTGATAGAAAAAAAAATATTCTAAAAGCAGCTGAAAAATTTATTAAACAAAATACTATTTAAAATTGTGAAAAAGCAAAATTTACCTACAAAAATTTGTCCTATATGCAAAAAAAATTTTTCTTGGCGTAAAAAATGGAGATTAAACTGGGATAGAGTTAAATATTGTTCAAAAAAATGTTCAAGAACATAACAAATAAAATTTTTATATTTTTTATTATCTCTTTTTTTATTAGCTTGAATGCTTATTCTAGTGATTACTCTATTAATGAATTAAAAGATGGTGGAAAAATTATACTTATAAGACATGCTCTAGCACCTGGAAGTGGAGATCCATCAAACTTTAAAATTGATGATTGTAAAACTCAAAGGAACCTAAGTCAGACTGGTATAAATCAGTCCAAAAGAATTGGTCAATTTTTCAAGGAACAAAAAATTTCCGTTGATAAAATCTTATCTAGTCAGTGGTGTAGATGTAAAGATACCGCAAAATATGCTTTTGGAGACTACGTCGAGTTTTCTGCTTTAAACTCTACATTTCAAAAACCATTTGATAAAAATGAAGCTAAACAAGTTATAGAGATCAAAAAATACATTAAAAAATGGAATAGCAAAGGAAAGAATTTAGTTCTCGTTACTCACTACAGCATTATCACAGCTATTTCGGACGCAGTCCCTAGCGAAGGAGAATTAGTTGTAATCGATAAAAGTTTTAAAGTTTTGAAAACAATTCAAATTAACTAAAATAAAATATAGTAAATAATAAGACCAATAATCAAATATTCTGCTACTGTTTTTATTCTAAGCAGTTTTACATCGTCATTAATTTTATTTTTTATATAAACACCAAATCTCCAATAAGCCATTTGAACTGAAACTATACTAAATATTATGCCTCCAACTGCAAAGTAGAAAGAAAAGTTCTTTATTCCATAGTAGCAAGCAATAATAAAAGTAATCCAAGATATTTTAGAAACAAATATTGTAAAAAGAATTCCAGTTTTTTTACTAAATACCCCTTGAGCTTTTATGAAAGTGTAGGCCCAAAACAAAGTAAAGATATAACCTATGTACTTGAAGACCATGACATTATTGTAATTGCCACTACTACTAAAGGCAAATATAAAGCATATATGATCGTTAAACTAGCATTAGCATTTGGAGCAGGATTCATTAGTTTTTTAACACCCTGTGTATTACCGATTATTCCAGGATATATTTCTTATATTACGGGTAAAAAATTAAATGAAATAGAAAAAGATAAACGAACAGTATTAATTAAAACTATAATTTTTTCAGTCGGGTTCTCATCAATTTTTATAATTCTTGGTATGGCAGTATCATTTATTGGTAATGTTTTATTATTTTTTTCAAATGAACTTAGAATAGTAGCTGGTTTAATCATAATATTTTTTTCACTTCAATTTCTTGGTTTTATAAATTTAAGTTTATTAAATCAGGAAAAAAGAATTCAAACTAAATCTTATAAAAATAACTATGTATTTCCTTTCGTCGTAGGTGCCGCATTCGCTTTTGGTTGGACTCCCTGCATAGGGCCAGTTTTAGGTTCCATTCTTGCTCTTTCTGCTACTGAAGCTACGATTACCAAAGGTTTTGTTTTACTTTTGTTTTATTCCTTAGGGCTAGCTATACCATTTATTTTATCCGGCTATTACATGAGTATATTTCTTAATTCAAAAAAGGGTTTTGCTAAACATTACGGAAAAGTTATGAAGGTTGGAGGGGTGATACTTCTTACCACAGGTATTTTAATTTTAACTAATCAAATTCAAGTGATAAGCTATTATATACTTACTAACTTTCCATTTCTTACAACATTGGGTTAATAAGTTAAAAAAAGGAGAAACAGATGATAGATAAATTTAATAATATTTTTTACTTAATAGTTTATTTAGTTCATTTCGCAGGAGTTGGGATATACGCATTTCAAACTATTGCCGACACAAATCGATTTATGAAAAGATTTGGTATTGATAAATCTGGAGCAATAATGGTCAGACTAGCAGGTGCATTTATGCTTGCCGTTTTTATCATGTCTATTTATGTTGGTTTTATAAGAACAGGAGGATTGAATAGTACTTGGACTTTTTTCAATTTAGTTTTCTTAAATAATTTATGTATTTTTATATGCAATTCTTACTCTATACTTGTTGATAAAACCGGAGTTAACAAAAAAACTGGTATGGAACCAGTATTCTCTCCTTTAATATTTTTAGTGATGAGCGCGATACTTTGTTATGGGCTATCCGATAAAATTTATGTTTAAGAAATTTTTTGCACCTAATCTTGGTTAATGAGCGATATAACAGTTCTTGGAATTTTTGTTGCTGATATTAGTTTTTCGGGAGACAAAATTCCAACAACTGGAGAAACAATTCTTGGAGACAGTTATAATATTGGACCAGGTGGAAAGGGATGCAATCAAGCAATTGCAATATCTAGATTAGGTGGAAAAGTAGATTTTATTTCTAAGTTAGGAGATGACGATTATGGCAAGCTTGCAATTAATAAACTTAAAAAAAATAATATAGACACTTCAAATATAATTATTTCTAAAAAACATCAAACAGGTGTAGCTGGTATTCATGTCGATAGAAATACCGGAAAAAATGCAATTACTGTTGTCAGGGGTGCTCCAGCAAGCTTAACCGTAAAGGAAATTGACACAAGCATAATTAAAAAATCAAAAATATTTTTAACACAATTAGAAATACCAAAAGAAGTGACTTTACACTGTTTAAAAGTGGCAAAAGAAAATGGTATAATTAATATATTAAATCCAGCTCCAGCATGTGAATTAAACAACGATTTTTTTAAAACAGTTGATTACTTTACACCAAATGAAACTGAAGCAGAATTTTATACTGGAATAAAAATTAACAATGAAAATGACGCAAAAGAAAGTGCAAAAAAACTTATAGATATGGGAATTAAAAAAGTAATAATAACATTAGGTGAAAAAGGATTATTTTACTCAGACGGAAAAGAAGAAATTTATATTAAAGCGAACCCAGTTAAAGCAATTGACACCACTGGAGCAGGAGATGCGTTTAACGGGGGTTTTTCATTTGCTTTATTAAAAGGAAAAAAAATAAGAGAATGTTTAGAAATAGCGAATAAAGTTGCTGGACTATCTACTACAAAACTTGGTGCTGGAGACGGTATGCCTTTTTTAAAAGATTTAAGTTAATAATTTATCCAGTTCGCCACTTCTATTAGCTGCTTGAAGTTGATCGTTGCCGCCTATGTAATGATCCCCAACGAATATCTGTGGAATAGTTCTCGCACCATTGGTTCTTTGGAGCATCTCTTTTGCTTTTTCCTTACTCTTCCAAATATCTATCTCTTCAAAAGGAATTTTCTTACTTTTTAATAATGCTTTTGCAGCCTCGCAAAAAGAGCATGGAGTTCCAGAGTACATTGTAACTTTTTTCACAATTAATATATATCACCTATTCTAATTTTTTCTCTTATTTTTTTTCTAGAAAGTTTAAATTTTTTTCTATGTTTTATACTGGTATTGTGAACTCTTTTTCTCCAAAGTTTAAAAGAACCAGGTTTAAGATTCTTTCTCATGATTTTAATTACTTGAGACTCATTTTTACCTGTTTTTTTTTCTATTTCTTCAAATGTAATTCTATCAGCCCAGGCTGCCCAAATTATCCAGTCTTCGTTGAATTTTTTTGGTTCGGAATTTTTAACTCTTGTTTCTGGAATAAGGCTTCTCTTCTTCATTAAAATATATATATTTAGATTA
>MDTB01217493.1_pt1 | contig 42624 bp, 43 predicted proteins | sample 811161 | NCBI WGS metagenome assembly MDTB01 (sample SAMN05326650, study PRJNA326480) | marine metagenome | isolation source: seawater | place: Mediterranean Sea | collected 2009 | reverse complement strand
TTTTTAGTCTAACTTTTAAAGTTCTCATTCCTCGAATTGCTGAAAAACAGCTTTCAGACGATACAAAATCTCCAATTCTTATAGCAGTTTGTTTGATTTTATCGTAATTAAGTTTTGAGCATGCAATCGCACCACAAAAATTATCAGAATGACCTGAAAAATATTTTGTGCATGATTCAATTACTATATCTATTCCCCATTTTAAAGGGTTAAGACCTATAAACGTTGCCCAAGTATTATCTTGAATAGTTATTATTTTCCTTTTTTTTGCAATCTTTACTACTTTCTCAATATCTTCGACTTCGTAATTAAGTGAGCTAGGTGATTCGAGATAAATAACTTTAGTTTTGTCTGAGATAAGTCTTTCCAAGTTAACTGAGTTATTATTTTCAAAAAATATAGTTTTTATTCCAAAATTTTTAAGTAGTTTTGAACAGAAATTAAATACTGGTTCATAACAATTTTCTGAAACTAAAATCTCATCTCCCTTTGACAAAAATGATAGTAAACTAATTGTTATAGAAGACAAACCTGAGCTGGTAACTAAGGCAGCTTCACTTTCATATGCTTGAGAAATAATTTTTTCAAATCTTTTTGTTGTGTAATTTCCGAACCTGCCATAGTAGGGAAGATTGAACCTATCTTTTTTTGCTTTTATAAAGGATTGATAATCGTCAAAAATGATAGTTGAGGTTTTGTAAATGGGATCACTTAGGGAGCCATGATGAATTTTTGGATCACTCCCAAGCTTAATTAATTTTGATTCGAGTTCTTTTTTCCCCATTCTGCCCATGATCCATCATATAATTTAACATTTCTAAATCCTAAAATTTTAAGAACAAAGAAAATATTGCAAGCTGTTACTCCCGACCCACAATAACATATTATATCATTATCTTTACTAATTTTCTTGTCATTAAAGATTAATTTTTTTAAATCTTTAAAATCTTTTAAACAACCATTTTTTTTTTGAATACTATTATATGGTATATTAATACTCGGCTTAATATTTCCTCTTATCAAGCCAGATCTTGGCTCTGGTATTAGACCGTGATATCTATCTTTTGGTCTTGCATCAATTATTGTAAATTCTTTTTTTTTTTTTCTAATTAGTTCTTGAAGTTTTTTTTTATTAATTATTATTTTTTGTTTAATTGCTATGAAATTATTTTCATTTTTTTCTCTTTCAGTTTTTAATTTTGTAACCGGAAATTTTTCTAAACGCCATTTTTTTATTCCACCATCAAGGATCTTTACATTTTTAAAACCGAAATATTTAAAAGTTAGCCATACGCGTGCAGAAGATAAAAATCCCTCTTGGTCATAAATTATAATTTGATTTTTCTTATCAATATCATTTTTTTTTAAAAAATTGGAAAACATTTTGTTCTTTGGAAACATATGAGGTAGATCCGAAGAATGATTAGATATTTTGTCAATATCAAAGAAAATGGCTTCTTTAATATGACAACTTTGATATTCATTTACACCTCTTTTTGATTCGCCTAGATACCATCGACAATCTATAATTCGAATATCTTTTGATTTAAATTTTCTTTTAAGTTCTTGAGATTGAATAATAAATTTATTTATATGATTTTTTATAGCCATTCTGGAACTGGTAATTTATTTTTATTTAAAAATGATTTGTTGAAAATTTTACTTTCGTACTTGGTTCCATAATCACATAGGATTGTTACAATTTTTTTGTTTGGACCTAATTTTTTCCCCATTTTAATTGCTCCCATGATATTTATACCTGATGAGCCACCCAATATTAACCCTTCCTCTTTGATGATTTTAAATACAATTGAAAGTGCCTCTTTATCTGTAACCTGAAAGTATTCGTCTATAATGGTATCTTTTAAATTATTTGTAATTCTTCCTTGTCCAATTCCCTCTGTTATGGATGTTCCAGAGGATTCTAGTTTACCTTTACTGTAATAATTATACATTGCTGAACCCATTGGATCTGCAAGTCCAATTTTAATATTCTTATTTCTTTCTTTTAAAAAATCTGAAACACCAGCAATGGTTCCTCCAGTTCCAATCGCACAAATAAAACCATCAATTTTACTTGATAATTGATCAAAAATTTCTGGACCTGTTGTTGTATAATGAGATTTCTTATTGGATAGGTTATCAAATTGATTTGCCCATAATACTCCATTAGGATTATTAATTGATTTAGATAAGGTTTCAGAATATCTAATATAGTTTCCTGGATTTTTGTATGGTAATGCCTCCACCAACTTAAGATCAGCACCACAAAGTTTTAGCATTTTTTTTTTTTCATCGCTTTGAGTTTTTGGCATTACAATTACTGATTTCATTCCTAAAGAATTGCCAACCAAACATAACCCTATACCAGTGTTTCCAGCTGTACCCTCAACAATGGTACCACCAGTTTGTATCAATTTGTCATCAAGAGCATCTTTGATTATTTGATATGCTGGTCTGTCTTTTACTGATCCACCGGGATTTAGAAACTCGCATTTACCAAATACATCACAACCCGACATTTCTGAAGCTACTTTTAACCTAATTATCGGAGTATTACCAATGCAATTTCCAAAGTCTTTGTATATTTTTTGGTTAGTCATGATAGAAAAACTATGTTTTTTTTAAAAATTGTAAACTTTTTTTTGTTAAATCATATACAAAAAGTAAACAATAGTTTAGTTTAAAAATCGTTATTATGATGAGAAATAAATTTTTAAAAATACTATTTGTATTCTATTTTTTAAATTTTACCAGCTCTTCTGCATTAGATATTAAATGGATAGTTGACGGTCTGAGCCAACCAGAATCTGTTATTTATGACAAAAATAGTAATTCTATATATATTTCTAATATTAATGGAGACCCTCTTGAGCTTAACGGAGAAGGCTATATAACTAAAATTAGCGTCGATGGGCAAATCATGGAAAAAAAATGGATTACTGGTTTGGATGCGCCCAAAGGGTTGGCATTATACAATGATTTCTTATATGTATCCGACGTGAATAAGATATGGAAGATTTCAATTAGTGATAAAAAAAAAGTATTTTTTTTAGTAAATGATGCTGGTTTTTTAAATGATCTTGTAGCTCATAAAAATGGGACAATTTTTGCCTCTGATATGTTTAAAAATAGAATTTATACATTAAAAAATAATGAAATAAATATTTGGAAGCAAAGTAAACTACTTAATTCTCCAAACGGTCTTTTGATTGAGGGAAAATATTTAATAATCGCTTGCTGGGGGAAAATTAAAAAAGGATTTGAAACAGACATCAAAGGAGGATTAATTAAGGTCAATTTAGAATCAAGACAGATAAAAAAATTTTTTAGCACTCGCCCCATAGGAAATTTAGATGGATTAGTTTTTAATAAAAATAATGGTTATCTTTCAACTGATTGGGTTAATGGTAAATTACTTACAATCAATAAAAAAGGAATTGTTGTAAGCTCAAAAAAAATAAACGTTGGTTCCTCTGATCTCGAAATCTTAATGCACAAAGAGTTAATATTAGTTCCAATGATGAAAAATAATAATCTTACAGCTTTTACTTTTAACTAAGTGATTAAATCTTCTATTAAGACAATTAAATTGTCAAAAAAATATAATCAAAAACAAATTTTGAATGATATTTCAATTGAACTTCCAGAGAAAGGAATATTTGGCATTTTAGGAAAAAATGGAGCTGGAAAAACTACGCTTCTTGCTATGTTGATGGGATTAATAACACCAACTTTTGGTGATATATATATATTTAATAAATCTTTGCAGAAAAATAAATATGAAATACTTGAAAAGATTAATTTCCAAAGTCCTTATGTTGAACTTCCAAAAAAAATGACTGTATCTCAAAATTTAGAGTTTTATGCCAGACTTTATAATGTAAAAAATTATTCTTCAAGAATTTCACAATTATCTAATGATCTAAATATTAAAGAATTGTTAGATAATAATTATGGCACACTATCTTCAGGTCAAAAAACTAGAGTTAATCTCTGTAAAGCACTGCTGAATAAACCTAAACTATTACTATTAGATGAACCAACTGCATCTCTTGATGTATATACATCAGATTTTATTAGAAAATATTTAATTGAATTTCAAAAAATAAATAATTCTACAATAATCATTACATCGCATGATGTAGTTGAAATAGAAAAAATGTGTTCTTATATAGTAGTTTTAGAAAAAGGAAAGATTCTTTATAAAGGAAAAAAAGAATCTTTTATAAAACAAAATAATTATTCATCACTTAAAGATTTATTTTTTAGCTAAATGATCAATAGAGTCATTGCATTATTAATTAGATATCAAAATATCGCTTTTGGATCTTTTCCAAGATTATTAAGTATTTTTTATTGGCCCACTGTTCAGATTTTGTTCTGGGGATACTTTACAAATTTTTTTATGTCTAACAGTAATCTTGGAGTATGGAGCGCATTAAATATCATTTTATCAGCAGTCGTATTATGGGATGTTTTATTTAGAGGCCAGTTAGGCTTAACAATGTCTTTTTTTGAGGAGCTATGGTCTAGAAATCTTCCAAATTTATTTATAACACCCCTTAAAGACTATGAGATTGTGGTGGGTTTAATTCTAATAAGTTTGATAAGGACTATGATTGGAATGACTCCAGCAATACTATTTGCAAATTATTTTTTTAACTTTCATCTTTTTGAGCTAGGGTTATACCTAGTTTTTCTTTTTTTTAATCTTATAATTATGGGTTGGTCTATTGGTTTTATTGTCTCTGGTTTAGTACTGAGATATGGTCATGCATTTGAAGAGCTTGCTTGGGCAATTATTTTTATAATTTTGCCATTTTCATGTGTCTACTATCCTTTAAGCTCTCTTCCTAGTTTAATACAGTCAATTGCCCAAATCCTTCCAACAGTTCATATATTTGAGTCTATGAGAATGTTATTAATAGATAATAAAATCCTTTATTCAGATATATTTTTGATTATCTCTTTGAATTTTATTTACATGTTTTTTAGTGTTTTGTTTTTCTTAAAGATGATTAAAGTTGCTCGAATTAAAGGTCTGTTGTTTAATCAAGGCGAGTAAGTTAAGCTAATTTGTATCTTATTGATTTTTTGTCAGAGTTTTTGTAAAAAAAAATACATGATTCCCTTATTAGATTTAAATAATCACATCGACCAAATAATAAAAATAGTTTGTATAAAAGCATTTTATTAAATTTGTTTATTCCAACTTCTCGTCTATACCAATTATAAGCTCGCCCAAGTGATTTTTTACAAGCAATTTTCATAATGAATTTATCAATTTTATTGTTTTTTTTTATAAAGTAGTACAAAGCTGCATTATAATCATGAATTAACTGAGTTTTTTTACTGATCATAATCCTTGAATCATCATTTTTAGGTCCGCAGGAGGTAATATTATCTATAAAACTGAAACTTCCGATTTTTGAAAGCCCGAGCACAAGCGAGAAGTCTTCAACAAAAATCCTTTTATTACAACCTCCTGATTTTCTTATTGATTTATTACAATATAAATTTGGAGTAGTACCAGAATAACTAGATTTTATTGTTTGTAATAGTGGTTTACCTAAAGTTCTAAAATTTTCTAATTTTTGATTTTTAAAACTTATATCATCTAAATTTTCTAACAACTTATAAGAACTGAATGCCGCAACAGAATTTTTCTTGGTAATCGTTTTAAGGAGCAAATTAGAGCAATATGGTGCCATTACGTCATCACCTCCAACAAGTTTAATATAATCTCCGGTTGCTAAAGAAATACCTAACTGAGTTGCAATTGCAGGGCCTTTGTTTTTTTGAGAAAGTATAGTTGTATTTTTCCATTTTCTAGTTTTATTTTTTAGTAATTCAAGAGAGTTATCTATAGAGCCATCATTAATAAAGATATATTCTTTTTCAAACTCTCCAATTTGATTTTTTATTGAACTTAAAACTTTTTGTATATACTTTTGTTTGTTAAATACTGGGCATACAAAACTAATTTTGGTCATTTTAAAATAATTTTTCTTTCCAAGTTTTAGGAGTTTTTGAATTTAAAATTTCAAGATCAAGGTGATATCTGAACTTTTTAACTCCTTTTTCTTTTATAGAGAGAATCATTTTTTCTAAACCCTTATCTAAATTTGTTTTTGTTTTATAGTTTAATAACTTTCTTGCCTTATCAGCACTGCATGTTGCTTCAATTACTTCCTGTGGCCTTCCTTTTACATATTCAGGATTAAGATTAAACTTTAATTGATTTGCAATTTTTTCTGCTAAGCTGTTAATTGATACAAATTCTTCATCTGGCCCAATATTAATTATTTGACTTTTAACATTTGAGTTTGTAGCCATCTCTTTAAGACAAAATAAATCATCGTCGATATATGAGAAACATCTTTTTTGTTCTCCATCTCCATATATAATTGGTTGCCTATTTTGAAGCATCAAATTTATCATTATTGAAGCAACATTTCTGTAGGGATCATCATATTTTTGTCTAGGACCAATTATATTATGAGGAACTGCAATTACATATTCAACTCCATGAACTTCACATAAATTTTTTAATATGTCTTCAGCAGCGACCTTGGCGATACCATATGGATCCTGAGGTGAGGGGCTATATTCTTCTTTGAATGGAATTTTGTTAGTACCATAACGAGCCATCGATGAACAATAAATTATTCTTTTAACTTTATTTTCAATTGCTGCACTAAATAAAGAAACAGAGCCAGTTACTATATTCTGGGTAATTAAGTGAGGAGAAAAAACAGAAAGACCTTCATATGCAGTAGCTGCGGTATGGTATACTAAATCGCAACCTTTTGTGATTTTGAGCATTGAGTTTCTGTAACAACAATCATACTGATAGAATTCAGCCTCAACAGGAACATTATCTAATTCACCTCCTATTAGGCTGTCGCAACCCACAACGTGATGCCCATCCTTTAAAAAGGTATCAGCTAAATGACTTCCAAGAAATCCCGCAATTCCACTAATAAATATTTTCATAAACAATGGCTCCGGCGACAGGACTCGAACCTGTGACCCAGCGATTAACAGTCGCTTGCTCTACCAGCTGAGCTACGCCGGAATTATGGATATCATAATTAAAATTTTTAAATTGTAAAACATTTATAAAAAACATGGAGGTGCGGACCGGATTCGAACCGGTGTACTCGGCTTTGCAGGCCGGTGCGTAGCCTCTCCGCCACCGCACCTAATAAATTCTTATATATTGTAATAAATATTAATACTTATATATTAAAGCAATAACTAATCATACCTAAAATTATGAATAATAATTTTTTTAATAAAGCAAGAACAAACATGATTAATAATCAAATATTACCAAATGGGGTGAAAAATAATGAATTGATTAGTTCCTTTGATAATACAAAAAAAGAACTTTTTGTTCCAGACTCTGAAAAAGATATTGTTTACAGTGACTCAGATATAAAAATTACATCTACAAGATTTTTAATGAGAACTTTTATTTTAGCAAAAATGTTTGATCATTTTAGTTTTTCCAAAGAGGACTCAGTTTTGGTTGTAGGCTGCCTAACCGGCTATTCAGTCGCAATACTTTCAAGTTTGGTTAATTATGTATTTGGAATAGAAAATGACAAAAAGTTTGTAGATCAGGCAAATGAAACATTATCTAATATAGGCTATCTGAATTGTTCAGTTTTTTTTAAGTCAAACCTTATTTCTGGAAATAACAAAAATGCCCCATACGATAAAATTTTTATAGAGGGTTCAATAAATTCAGTTCCTAATACCTTGATCAAGCAGTTGAAAGAAAATGGTGAAATCTATACAGTAATTAAATATGACGATTACACAGGAGAGTTTGTAAGGGGTAAAAAAATTGATTCAATAATCTCATTTACAAAATTATTCAACACAAATCTATATGAATTGGAAGATTTCATAATCCAGGACGACAATGGTTATGAAAATAGTTCATAAATTTCTTACTCTTAGTATTATTTTCTTTGTACCTCAAATTTTGTTTTCTCAATCTTTGATTAACAATGATTTGAGAAAATCATTAGAGTCACTTTATAATCTAAATCCCAAGTTAAAATATTATAGGAATATTCTTAAATCAAAAGATGAGTTGATGCCTCAAGCATTTTCAGAATTCAGACCAGAAGTTAGAGGTTTTTATCAAAAAGGTAAGGTTCATACAAATTCTCGAGGTTTTAATATCACTTCAGATGGTATAAGAACAGAAACAAATAAAGGAATAAGTATAACTCAAGATATCTTTGATGGGGGGAGTAGTTTAAGTAATTTAAAAGTTGCTGAAAATACTATATATTCTGAACGTTTTGCATTAAAAGACAAAGAACAAGAAATATTCTTTGATGCTATAAAAATTTATGCTGACTATGCTACAGAGAAATTAAATTATGAACTTAAAAAAAAGAATGTTGAAGTGCTAAATGGAAGGCTTGAACTTACAAAAGAACAATTTGATATAGGAGAGGTCACTTTGACTGATGTTTCCATTGCAGAAGCAAGACTTTCTCTAGCTGAATCAGATTTTATAGAGTCTGAAAAAAACCTAGAATCTTTGACTGCTAATTTTTATTTTGTATTTAGAATAGATCCAATTGTTCCTAAGATAGATTTGAATATTCTTGAATTTTCACAAAATTTTGAACAAATGAAATCACTAAGCTTAAAAGAGAATCCTAAAATAAATGACCTTGTCTATGAAATTAGGTCACTGGAAAATAAAATTAAGTCACTTAAAAGGAAAAAATTGCCCAGTGTCAAATTAGAAGCTGATGCATATATAAATGAGGGTTATTTCAGAACAGATAGCAAAAGGGAAGTTTTATCTGCATTTGCAATTATTGATATTCCTTTATATCAATCTGGAGCTGCTTCATCAAAGATAAGAGAATCAAAAACAGAATTATTTGCACTTAAACAACTTCTTAAACAAACTAAAGATGAAGTGGAATTTAAATTAGTGTCTGCTAAATCTTCTTATGATCATTCATATTCAAAAATTTCAGCTTATAAAAAACAAATTGAATCAAACAAAATATATTTAGATGGACTTAGGCAAGAAATGCAATTGGGGGAAAGAACTATGCTTGATTTATTAGATGGGGAGCAAGAGTTACTCAAATCAGAGTTAGATCTTATAAGGTCATACAGAGATTTATTTAATTCTTATTATGAAACATTATTTTTCATGGGTAAATTAAATGCAAATGATTTAGGTTTGTCAGTAGTATTTTACGATGAAACTGAAAACTTTAACGATGTTAAATACAAGTGGTTAGATATAGTTGAATAAATAATGCTAGAAAAAAGATTTAATTTCTCAGAAATTGAAGCAAATTGTTTAGACTTTTGGTCTGATAACAAAACTTTCTGTTTCAATCATGAACCAGATAAAAAGCCATTTTGTATTATGATGCCCCCACCCAATGTTACTGGTAGTCTTCACATGGGACATGCATTAACTTTTACACTTCAAGATATATTAATCAGGTTTAATAAAAAACTTGGAAAAAATGTACTTTGGCAACCAGGAACGGATCACGCTGGTATTGCTACTGAAATCGTTGTTGAAAAAATGATTAATAATAAAGAAAATAAAAATAAGCACGACCTTGGAAGAGAAAAGTTTATTGAAAAAATTTGGAGTTGGAAAGAAGAATCTGGAAATAAGATTCTAAATCAAATGAAAAGGCTCGGAACTGCTGTTGATTGGAAAATTGCTAGATTTACAATGGATAAAGGACTCTCTGATGCTGTTAATGAAGTTTTTATAAATCTTTATAATAAAGGAATGATTTACAAAGATAAAAGGTTGGTAAATTGGGATCCCAAACTAGAAACTGCTGTATCAGATCTTGAGGTCAATCAAACTGAGAAAGACGGTAAAATGTGGTTCATTAAATATGAAATAGAAGGCTCAGAAGATTTCATAGTTGTTGGAACTACAAGACCAGAAACAATTTTTGGAGATACTGCAATAGCAATTCATCCAAAAAATAAAAAACTTAATAATCTTATAGGCAAGTTTGCAATTATTCCATTCTTAAATAGATCTATTCCAATAATAGCAGATTCATATGCGGATCCTAATAAGGGGTCTGGAGCTGTGAAAATTACTCCTGCTCATGATTTTAGTGATTTTGAAATTGGAAAAAAACATGGACTAGATTTTTTAAATATTTTAGATAAAAAAGCTAATCTAAATAATAATGCTCCTGAAAAATACCGTGGTGTTAACAGATTTGAAGCGAGAAAGATTCTTGTTTCAGAATTAAAGAATCATGGAAAAATAACAAAGATTATCGATAATAAAATGGTGATTCCAGTAGGTGATAGAAGTGGTGAAATATTAGAACCACTATTAACTGATCAATGGTTTTTAGATGCTAAGAAGATTTGTATTGAAGTAGAAAAAGCAATAAAAGATAAAAAAATTAAGTTTCATCCAAGTTCTTGGATGAATACATTTAAACATTGGATTAAAAATATTGAACCATGGTGTATCTCAAGACAGATTTGGTGGGGTCATAGAATTCCAATTTGGTACAGTGATAGCAATGATGTGGTTGCAGCAAAATCAAAATTAGATGCTGAAAAACTCTTAAAAAAGAAAAATAAAAGTGCTAGAATTATTTCTCAGGATAAAGATGTTTTAGATACATGGTTTTCTTCCGCTTTATGGCCATTTTCAACTTTAGGATGGCCAAATGATAATGTTTTATTAAAAAAGTTTTATCCAACTAGTGTTCTGGTAACAGGTTTTGATATCATTTTCTTTTGGGTTGCAAGGATGATTATGATGGGTATTGAGTTTATGAAAGAAGTACCATTTGAAAATATATATATTCATCCTTTAGTTAAAGATGAAAATGGTCAAAAAATGTCAAAGTCTAAGGGAAATGTCATTGATCCACTTAAGCTTATAGATTTATATGGTTCAGATGCACTAAGATTTACGTTGGCAAATCTATCAACCCAAGGTAGAGATATTAAGCTTTCAAATAAGTTAGTCGAAAATAGTAGAAATTTCATTACTAAAATATGGAATGTTGCAAGATTCAGTCAATTTAATAACTTTACTTATGATAAAAACTTTACGCCTGATTCCATAAAATTATCTGTAAACAAATGGATATTATTTAGATTTTTAAAAACCCAAAAAAAAGTAATTAAAAACCTTGAATCATTTAAATTTAATCTAGTAATTTCTGATCTATATCACTTTATATGGAATGATTTTTGTGATCTGTATATTGAATTGTCAAAAAATTATTTAAAGGAAAAAAAAAATAAGGAAGAAATATCTGGAACCTTTAACTATATTTTTTGCAAATCATTAAATTTAATCAATCCAGTAATTCCATTCATTACTGAAAAGATTGGAAAAGATCTAGGCTATATAAAAAAATCTTTTTTTAATGAATTGATTAACAAAGATATAAAGTTAATTAAAGATACAAAAACTATTATTGAATTTAATAATTTTATAGAATTTCTCAAAAAAGTTAGAACAGAAGTTGGAAATACAGAAAGTATTGATTCAAAGCTAATAATTTTATCTAAAAAAAAAATAGAATGGATAGACAAAAATATTTTTCTAATAAATTCAATTTTTAAATTTGATAAAATTGAATATAAATTGAACTTCGATAATACAAACAAAAAGATTATTTTAATTCAAGGAGTTAAATTTTTTATTACAACAGCAGAAATAAAAAATTTCAAAGATGTTGAATCAATAAATAAAAAAATTAAATTCTTTAAAGATGAAATTAAATTTTTTTCTCATAAATTAAAAAATAAAAGTTTTTTGGCTAAAGCACCTCCCGAGATCGTAAACCAACAAAAAGAAAAATTAAATCAAGCAATTAAAAATTTAGAACTTCTTGAAAAAGAATAATGTTTAAAATTAAATTCAATAATATAATCTTAATTTCAAATAAAACTAAAGTTACTAACTCTAAAGTTGTTCTCTTCTTTTATGGACTGGGTTGTAGTTCAAATGATTTAAAATTTTTGTTTAAAAGAGTTAAATTTAAATCTCAACTATTAATAGTTGAGTTACCAGGTCATAACCATGTAAAAAGTAATAATTATGATTTGATGATTTTCGCCAGAAATATGTATCTTTTTTTAAAAAAAAATAAAATAAATGAAATTACTTTTTTCGCCCACTCGCTTGGAGGAATTATTCCAATACTACTTGTAAAATATTTTTTAAAAAAAAAATATTTTATCAAAAACTTTATAAATTACGAAGGTAACTTAACCAAATATGATACCGCCAACTTAACCAAAAAAACTGTATCTTATAACAAAAAAGAATTTATCTATGAAAAGTTTAAACAACTTATTAATAAATGTAGACATTCTGATCAACAGTATCTTAATTCATGGTCAAAATCTCTATTGAAAACCTCTTCGACTGCTTTTTATGATTTATCAAAACAATGTGTTAAACTCAGTGAATCAAATGAACTATTATATTTTTTTAGAATATTTTTTAAAAAAAAAATATATCTTAGTGGTGTGAATACACATTATAATTTATCTGAAAATTTATTTGGTTCTATTCGTTATAAAATAAAAGAATCTGGTCATTTCTCTTTTTTCGAAAATAAATTAGAATTTAGTAAAATTTTTAACCAATTAATATTAAAGAAAACATAGTATGAAAAAGATAAAAAAAGAATTATTACCCAGCAGACATGTTTCGATCGGGCCAAAAAGTTCACCGCATCGTTCATATTATTATGCAATGGGTATGTCGGAGGATGAAATATATCAGCCATTTGTTGGTGTAGCTACTTGTTGGAATGAATCTGCTCCTTGTAATATTTCGCTTTCTAGACAAGCCCAATCTGCAAAGAAAGGCGTCAAAGATAACATTGGAACACCAAGAGAATTCACAACTATTACTGTGACCGATGGAATCGCAATGGGTCATGAGGGAATGAAGTCGTCATTAGTTTCAAGAGAAATAATTGCAGATTCAATTGAGGTTTCAATGAGAGGACATTGTTATGATGGGTTGGTTGGAATAGCAGGTTGCGATAAATCATTACCAGGAATAATGATGGCTATGTTGAGATTAAATGTACCGTCTGTTTTTCTATATGGTGGATCAATTCTTCCTGGAAAACACAATAATAAAGAAGTTACGGTTCAAGATGTTTTTGAAGCTGTTGGAAGATATGATTCACAACAAATATCGGAAAAAGAACTTTGTGATTTAGAGAAAGTTGCTTGCCCCTCAGCAGGATCATGTGGTGGTCAGTTTACTGCTAATACTATGGCGTGTGTTGCAGAAGCAATAGGTCTTGCTTTACCTGGTTCCTCTTCTACACCTGCACCTTATGAATCCAGAGATAAATATGCATATGAATCAGGGAAAAAAGTTATGGACTTAATAAATACACAACTAAAACCAAGAGATATTGTGACGAAAAAATCTTTAATTAATGCTGCTAGAATAGTTGCTTGTTCAGGTGGTTCAACCAATGCTGCGCTTCATCTTCCTGCACTAGCGAATGAAATTGGTATCGATTTTGATATTCTTGAAGTTGCGGAGATTTTTAAAGAAACGCCTTATATAGTCGATTTAAAACCAGGGGGCAGGTATCTTGCAAAAGATTTGCATGATATTGGGGGAGTTCCAAAAATCATGAAGACTCTTCTTGATGGTGGTTATTTAGATGGAAATTGTATTACAGTAACAGGTAAAACTTTGGCTGAAAACTTAAATTCAATTAAAGTTGATTTTGAATCTCAAAAGGTTATTTACCCAATTAATAAACCAATATCGCAAACTGGAGGTGTTGTTGGATTAAAAGGAAATCTAGCTCCCGATGGAGCTATTGTTAAAGTTGCTGGTTTAAATTCTAAATTGTTTAAAGGAACTGCAAGATGTTTTGATTGTGAGGAGGATGCTTTCCAAGCAGTTAGTAAGAAAGAATATGAATCTGGAGATGTAATAGTTATTAGATATGAGGGACCTAAGGGTGGTCCAGGTATGAGAGAAATGTTAGCCACCACTGCTGCAATTTATGGTCAGGGTATGGGTGAAAAAGTAGCCCTCATAACTGACGGAAGGTTTTCTGGTGCAACCAGAGGTCTTTGTGTTGGTCATATAAGTCCTGAGGCAATGTCATTTGGCCCTATTGCTCTTATTAATGATGGAGATGAAATAATTATTGATGCAGAAAAAGGAATCTTAGACTTAAATGTTGAAGAAGAGGTTTTGGATAAAAGAAGAAAATTATTGAAAAAAAAAGATGAGAATTTTGGTTCTGGTGCTCTATGGAAGTTTTCTCAGACAGTTGGCTCAGCTAGGTTTGGTGCAGTGACTCATCCAGGTGCAAAAAAAGAAAAAAAGAATTATTCAGATATCTAAACTAATCCAAACTGGGATATGATCTGAAGGTCTTGTCAGTCCTCTATACCTTGATTCAAAATTAATACTTTTTATTAGACTTGTAAACTTGGGTGAAACGAGAAAATGATCAATCAATAATCCATCATTTCTCTCCCAGCAAGCTTTTTGATAATCCCAAAAGGATGATTTTTCACCTGGTGCATTAAATAATCTTACAACATTAGTTAATCCCGATGAGAGAATTTCCCTAAACTTTTGCCTAACTTTGATGTTACCCAACGCATCATCTTCCCAATTTTGGAAGTTTTTGGCATCCTTTTCATTTTCTAATACATTAAAGTCCCCAGCAATTATAATATTTTCTATGTTATTTATAGAATTTTTAGCAATATTATTTATCTCATCTAGCCAAGAAATTTTGAATTCAAATTTTTCCTTGTCATCCATAGGATTTCCATTTGGTGTATAAACATTTAATATTTGCAAATCTAAATCTTCAATGTAAATAAAATTTGTCCTTGATTCTCTTTTAATGATTTCGTTATTTATATCTAAAGTTCTATAAGATAATGATTCTTTAATTAATATTGCAACACCATATTTACCCTTTTGACCATTGATCACTGCATTATAATCTAGAGATGAATAAAAGTTTGGAAAATCTTCATTAGCACATTTTATTTCTTGTAAAAGAATAACATCAGGATTTAAATCCTTTATTAACTCTTTCAATAAATCAATTCTTATTCTAACTGAATTAATGTTCCAACTAACTATAACAGTCATCTAAATTGAGAAGGAAGTTCCACAACCACAAGTGGATGAGGCATTGGGATTTGAAATTTTAAAGTATGAACCAATCATATCTTCAACAAAGTCAAGTTGAGAGCCTTTCAGGAAATCCAATGATGTTGTGTCAATTAGAATTTGAACATCATTATATTTAAATAATTTATCATCTTTGTTAACTTCTTTATCAAAGTCAAATTTGTAGGAAAAGCCCTGACACCCACCTCCGTCAACGGAAATTCTAAAAAAAGTATGCTTTTCTTTTTTAGCGATTTCGCTTATTCTTTTGATTGCATTATTAGAGACGTCAAACATTATTTAATATCTTTTTTTTTATTTATAATATAGTTAAATAGATTATGGTGCAATATTCAAATTTTTCAACTAATTATAAAACGACTAAAGGTAGAGTTTATAAAGAGTATTCAGACTCCAACAGAACTTGTTTTATGAGAGATAGAGACAGAATAATTCATTGTTCTGCATTTAGAAGATTAAAGTATAAAACCCAAGTATTTGTTTATCATGAACAAGATTATTATAGAACAAGATTATCTCATAGTTTGGAAGTTTCTCAATTATCAAGATCAATAAGTAAAGTGTTTGGTGTAAACGACGATTTAGCAGAGTCTATTTCTTTAAGTCATGATCTTGGACATACCCCATTCGGTCATGCTGGTGAGGAAATTTTAAATAAAAAGATGAATGATGTGGGTGGCTTTGATCACAACTTTCAAGCACTAAAAATACTCACAGTATTAGAGAAAAAATATATTGGATTCGACGGTCTTAACCTTACATTTGAGACATTGGATGGAATTTTAAAACATAATGGTCCAGTCACTAAGAAAACGCCTACCTATGTTGATGAATTTATTAAATTTTTTGATGGAAATAAAAAATCATATGGTTCTTTTGAATCACAAATAGCTGCAATTTGCGATGATATTGCTTATAATAATAATGATATAGATGATGGTTTATACGCTGGTCTTTTTACAATTGAAGAGCTTGAAAAACTTGAAATAATAAAAGAAGCTCTTGGCAAAATTAAATTTAAAGAATCAAAAAAGTCAAATAGATTAAAATATGAGCTTATAAGAAAATTAATTAATTTAATGGTAGATGATCTTATAAAAAATATTAAATTAAATATAAAGAAATTTAAAATTAAAAATTCTCAAGAAATTTTAGATTTGAATAAACCTCTGGTTGTTTTAAGTTCTGATATGCAAGAAAAAGAAAAAAAACTAAAGATTTTTCTTAGAAAAAAAATGTATAACCACCCAAAAGTTAAAACTATGAATTTTAAAGCAAAAAAAATTATTTCTGATTTATTTGATCTATTTGTAGAAGAACCTTATTTGCTCCCGTTAAACTGGAGAGACTTTAATGACGAAAAACAAAAGCACACTAATGTTACTGATTATATCTCTGGAATGACAGATAAATATGCTATTAATATTCACAAAAAATATTTCGACTTATATAGTTTTTAATGCTTTATCAAGATTTTCTTAAAAACAAACTACTAGATTTTATTAATAAAGAATTTTTTCAAGAAGATTCACTTGAAACTTTTGAAACTCTAGGTTTTAGTATTGAAATTCCAAACAATAAAAAATTTGGAGATCTTTCAACTAATGTTGCAATGATTCTATCAAAAAAAATAAATTTGAAACCAAATATTATAGCAGAAAAAATAACCAATGAACTTCTGGAAAATAATTTTATTGAAAAGCTTGATGTTGTTGGCCCAGGTTTCATTAATATTTTTTTTAAGGATTTTTTTTGGCAAGATCAACTTAAAGAATTAATAAGTAATATTGAAAAATACAAATATAATTCAAAAAAAAAAAAAATTTGTTTAGAATTTGTTTCAGCAAATCCAACTGGTTTAATGCACATTGGTCATGCCAGAGGTGCCGTTCTTGGTGATACAATTGCATCGATACTTGAAGAAGTAGGCCATACTGTAGTTAGAGAATATTATATAAATGATGCAGGTGAACAAATAAAAAAACTCATGAAAACTATAATTTTTCACGAAGAAAATAGAGATAATAAAAATTACAAAATGGAAGATGATCTTTATCCAAGTGATTATTTAAAGAAAATTTCAAATAATATAAAAAAGGATAACAAAGATTTATATAAAACCCCATCCCAATTAGAAGAAAAAGTTTTAAAAAAAATTATTGAAGATATAAAAAAAGATTTACTTAAGATAAAAGTAAAACATGATTTATTCATTTCTGAAAAGAAAGTTTCTGAAAAAAGAAATATTGATAATCTTATCAAGAGGTTAAATGAAAAAAATCTTTCATATTTTGGTTACCAGGAAAAACCAAAATCTATAAATAACAAGGAATGGAATAAGCAAAAACAACTACTTTTTAAGTCTGAGAAGTTGGGGGATGATAGGGATAGAGCTCTCCTTAAACCGAATGGTGAATTAACATATTTTATGTCTGACATAATCTATCATCAAAATAAAATTGATAGAAAGTTTGATATATTACTTAATATTTGGGGAGTTGATCATTCAGGTTATGTTAAAAGATTGGAAAATGCCCTAAAAGAATTAAATGATAAAAGAAAATATAACTTTCAAATTAAATTAACTTCTTTAGTAAATCTCCTCGAGGGGAAAAAAGTAATAAAAATGTCAAAAAGAGATGGAAATTTTATTACATTAAGAGATGTAATTGAAAAGGTTGGGCCGGATGTATTAAGATTTATTATGATTTCTAGAAATGCTGATAAAAAAATTGATTTTGATTTTGAATTGTTAAAATCAAAATCAAAGGATAATCCTGTTTTTTATGTTCAATATGCTTTTGCTAGATGTACATCTTTAATTTCTATCTTTAATAAAACTTTTAATACTGATTTTAATAAATTAAGTCATTATCAAATAAACTTATCAAATTTAATTTTAATTGAAGAAAAAAATTTGATTAAAAAACTATGTAACTATTTTAACATTATTACTTCATCAGCAAAGTATTATGAACCTCATAGAGTTACAAACTATTTATATGATCTAGCCAAGGAGTTTCATGCTTACTGGGGTGCTGGTAAAATTGATGAAACCAAAAAAATTATTTTAGAAGATGATTTTGATAAAACAAAATCTAGAGTAACTCTGGTATATATGCTTAGTAAAATAATAAAAAAATCCATGGATATTTTGAAAATTAATTGTCCAGAGAATATGTAAAAATGATAAATAATAAAATTAAATTTTTAACTATTTCTTTATCATACTTCTTCTTTATTTTTTTAATAATTATCTGTGTCAATGCAGTTGTTCCAGAGGAAGATCTTATAACCCTAGATCAAAAGGAAAAGTTAATTGAAAAAGTTGAAAATACTTTTTCAAGAAATAAAAACTCAGTTTACGAAATCTTGGAGAAAAATGAGAAAATATTAGACAAAAAAAAAATTCTTAATGAAATAGATTCTATTAATGAAGAAGATTTGAAGAAAAAAAAGAAACTAGAAAATATAAGTAATGATTTTAGACTGCAATTTGCATCATTTAAGCTTAAAGAAAAAAGTTTAGATGAATCAAAAAAATTAAAAAAAAAATTATTAAATTTTTCAGATAGTATAAGTTTTAATATTAAAAAAGTTAAAATTAATAAGAATCAAACATTTTATAGAGTTGTTTCAAATAACCAGTTTTCATTTAATCAGGCAAAAGACGTTTGTTATAAATTAAAGAAATTAAACATAAAATGTATAGTTATAAAAGATCAAGAATGATAGTTCCTGATGGCGTTATTTTATCTTGTGCTGGCTTAGAATTGAGTAATTCAGAGATTGAATTCTTTAGAAATATAAATCCTTTAGGTTTTGTTTTATTTAAAAGAAATTTTAAAAATAAAAAACAAATCACTAAACTCATCAAACAGCTCAAGAAAATTACAATTAACCGAAATATTCTAATTTTTGTTGATCAAGAGGGAGGGAAAGTTCAAAGACTTGATAATGATGAATTTATAAAATTCCCTCCACAAAGAGTTTTTGGTGATATTTATAGTTATAATAAAGATCTGGCTATTAAATTAGCTTATAAATCATCATTTCTTATGGGTAAAGAATTAAAGGATGTAGGTATCGATGTTGATTTTTCACCTGTATGTGATCTTTTTTTTGATACAGCGCATGATATTATCGGGAATAGAGCTTTTGGAACAGACACTACTTTAGTTTATAATTTATCAAAAGTTTTTTGTGATGGACTTTTAGATTCGGGAATTATTCCAGTTCCAAAGCATTTTCCTGGTCATGGAAGATCGATTAATGACACTCATAATAAAGCATCAGTAATTAATACAAAATATGAAGAATTAAAAAAAACAGATTTTGTTCCATTTAGAATTCTTGAAAAATCTTATATGGTGATGCTGGCTCATATTATTTATTCAAATATTGACAAAGAGGTAGCTACTTACTCCAAAAAAATTAACAATAATATTTTAAGAGGACAATTTAATTTTAAAGGATTAATTTTATCAGATGATATTTCCATGAAAGCTATAAAAGGTAATTTAAGTGATAAGACAAGAAAATCATATTATGGAGGGTGTAATGTGATTTTATATTGTAAAGGTATTTTAGATGAAATTAAGGTTATATATCCAAATGTTCAGAAAATTGATCTAAAGGTTTACAATTTCTTTTTAAAAAAAATTAATAGTATTAATATTAAGAAAAAAAATATTCACAAATTTAAAGCTGATCTGTTAGAATATGGTTTGATATAAAATTAAATGCATTTAAACTTAAACATAAGTGGATATGAGGGGCCTCTAGATCTTCTACTTGATTTGTCAAAAAAGCAAAAAGTTGACATTAAAAAAATCTCAATTCTTGAACTTGCTAATCAATATTTAAGTTTTGTTGAAGAAAATGTGGTGAATCTAAAACTATCAGCAGATTACTTAGTAATGGCTTCCTTGTTAGCATTTCTAAAATCAAAATTACTTCTTCCAGATGAAAAAGAGGAAGTTGAGGAAATTCAAGAAGATCTAACTCAACGCTTAATTCACTATAATGCAATAAGAAAATTGGCTGAGAAAATATTTGAGTTACCCAAAGAGGGAGAAAATTTTTTTAATATTAAGATAGAGAACGATTTTATTATAAGTAATAAGGTTGTTCCCAAGGTTTCTTTACAAGATTTGATTTTAAAATATTCAGAAATTTTCAAAAAAAAAAATTCTATTAGACTTTTAGCAGAAGAAAATGATCTTTACAATATAGAGGATGGTATAAGATGGTTAGAAAATATATTTAAAATTAAAGAAAAGAATTGGTTGTATTTATTTAATTATTTACCTCAACATGTAGCAAATTTAAAAAAAAACAAATCAGCTGTAATATCATTATTATTGGCGTCATTGAGCAAGGTAAGTGAAGGAAAAATTATAATTAATCAAAAGAATCACTATGAAAAGATTATGATTAGGTCAAAATAATGAATGAGCATGAAGCGAGTTGTTTTATTGAGGCATTAATTTTCTCTGCTGAGGAGCCACTTGCAAAAGAAAGTATGAAGAAAATGTTGGTTGATTATGGGAATTTTGATTTAGATAAGATTCTTGATCAACTTAAGAAAAGTTATAACAACAGGGGTATTCAATTAATAGAATTAGATAAGAAGTTTTTCTTTAGGACATCAATAAATCTTCAAAACTTTCTTTCAATACAAACAAAAAAAACCAGAAACCTGTCTAGTGCAGCATTAGAAACATTGGCTATAATTTCATATCATCAACCTGTAACAAGAGCTGAAATTGAAAAAATAAGGGGGAAGCCTGTTTTTAGAGGGACTTTAGATACTTTGCTCGAATTGAAATGGATAAAACCATCTGGTAGAAGAGAGTCACCAGGAAGACCTGTAACTTGGGTGACAGATTTAGAGTTTTTGAGACACTTTGGTCTTTCCTCTATCAAAGATTTACCAAAAGTTGATGAATTAGAATCTATTATCTTGTAGAATACTTTAATTAAGGAGTAAATATGTTTGGTTTAGGTCATTGGGAAATTATTTTAATTTTAGTTATTGTTTTAATTTTTTTTGGAGCAGGAAAGCTGCCTAAAGTTGCCGGTGAAATCGCTAAAGGTATAAAATCTTTTAAACAAGGTTTGAAAGACGATAAAAATGAAAAAAAATAGTTTATATGCTCAATATTGGTCTGATTGAATTTTTACTAATTTTTTTTTTTATAATTCTTTTAGTTAAACCAGAAGATATACCAAAAGTTACAAAAAATATAGGTTTATTATATCGAAAAGTTAACAGATATTTTTACAATATTAAATATGAATTATCGGATATTGATAATCAAATTTCAACGGTAAAGAAAGTAAAGACTAAAAAATCTAATGAAATATCTAAGTCATTTAAAAGAATTAAGAAATAGACTTCTTGTTAGTTTTTTTTTTTTGATAATTTGTTTTATTTTCTTTTTTTATAATGCATCTTTTATTGGTGAACTTTTATCTAAACCACTGTTTAATTTGCTTGAAGGCTCAGATAAAAGAATGATTTTTACTGGTCTACCTGAAGTTTTTGTATCAAACTTAAAAATCTCTTTGTTTTCATCCTTTATATTCACATTTCCGTTTATAATAATACAGTTAGTTTTTTTTGTTTCCCCGGCAATGTATAAAAAAGAAAAGGTTTTCTTTTTTCCTATCTTCATATTTATTCCTATCTTATTCTTTTTAGGCGTAATCTTTGCATTTTTCCTTTTAATTCCTCTGATATGGTCGTTTTTTATTTCATTTGAAAACTTTTTCCAATCTGGATTGAATTTAGAACTCGAATCTAAATATTCAGAATACATGAAGTTAACTATGTTTCTTCTTTTAGCAAGCGGTCTTTCATTTCAATTTCCAATTTTACTTATAATTTTAACAAAATTAAAAATTCTAAATACTAGAATTTTAAAAACAAATAGAAAATATTTTTTTATTGGAATTCTCATTTTTTCAGCAATTTTTACTCCCCCAGATATTATTTCGCAGTTAGGCATTGCTATTCCTCTTATAATCTTCTATGAACTTTCAATAGTATTTATCAATTATTTTTTTAAAAAGTAAAACTGTGCACGATATAAAGTCTATAAAAAATAATCCTTCAAGTTTTGACAATTCTTTGAAGAAAAGAAATCTCAAACCACTTAGTAAAAACATTATAAAGATTCATGAAGAGTATTTAAACTTTTTAAATGAAAAACAAGATTGTCAGGAAAAAAAAAATACACTTTCTAAATTGTTTTCTAAACCTAAAAGTAATTTGGAGGAAATAAAAAAGCAAGTTCAAGATCTTAAAAAGAAAATTGATTCTCTGAATAAATTATCTGAGGAAAAACTTGAAGAGTTAAATGAAATTTTACTAAATTTACCGAATACAGTTTCTGATGAAACTCCGGATGGAAAATCAGAAGATGATAATACTATTCTTAAGGTTGAGGGAAAAAAAAAATCTTACTCATTCAAACCTAAAGACCATTTAGAACTAGCAGAATCACTTGATTTATTAGACTATGAGAAAGCAATAAAAATATCAGGAAGTCGTTTTTCAATTTTAAAAAATAATTTAGCTTTATTGCACAGAGCACTTGTAAACTTAATGTTGGATAATAATACAATAGAATTTAAATTTAATGAAATCGTAGTTCCAGAGTTAGTAAAAATGTCTGCTTTAATTGGAACAGGTCAATTGCCAAAGTTTGAAGAAGATTTATTTAAAACTAATTTTAATGATTTATATTTAATTCCAACCGCTGAGGTTCCCCTTGTAAATATCAATAGAGATTCAATAATAGATAAAAAAACTCTACCACTAAGATATACAAGTTATACTAATTGTTTTCGTTCTGAAGCCGGAGCCTCTGGAAAAGACACCAAAGGTCTAATTAGAGAACATCAGTTTGGTAAAGTTGAGCTTGTAACAATTTCGGATCCTGCAAACTCAAAAGATGAATTTCAAAAGATGATTAGTTGCGTGGAAAATATTCTTAATAAATTGGAACTCCCATACAGAATCATTGAGTTGTGTTCAGCTGATTTGGGTTTTTCTGCATCTTATACCCAAGACTTTGAAATTTGGATGCCCGGACAAAAAAAATATAGAGAGGTTTCAAGTTGTTCTAATTGTAAAGATTTTCAATCCAGAAGAATGAAAATGCGAATAAAAGATAAAGAGACTGATGATATTTATTATCCACACACTTTGAATTGTTCATCACTTGCAGTTGGAAGAGTCTTGGTTGCAATATTGGAAAATTTTCAAAATAGTGATGGTTCAATAGAAATTCCATCTGCTTTAAATAAATATACCAATGGATTAAAGAAAATTTGTTATAATGATCAAAAAGTCTGAAATTAAAAAAAAAATAAATTTAATTTTAGAATTGCAAAAGAATGGTGTTCAAGATTCAAATGTTTTAAAAGTAATGGAAGAGGTTGAGAGAAGCTTGTTTGTTGAAGACAGTCTTAGGAAAAATTCTTTTGAAAATATTGCACTTCCAATTGATTGCGGACAAACAATATCTCAACCTCTTATTGTAGGTTTAATGACTCAATATTTAGATATTAATAAAACAATGAGGGTATTGGAAATTGGAACTGGAAGTGGTTATCAAACTTTTATTTTGTCAAGGTTAGCCAGATTCGTCTACACAGTAGAAAGATACAAGTCTCTGTTTAATAAAGCTTTTGAGCTTTTTAAAGAGTTAAATGTAACTAATATTTTTTGTAAACACGGAGATGGCGGTTTAGGATGGAAAGAACAGGCTCCATTTGATAGGATAATAGTAACAGCTTGCGCTCAGGATATTCCTGGTAAGTTGGTAGATCAACTCTCTGAGAAAGGTAAAATGATTGTACCAATCGGAGATCAGCATAATGACCAAACCTTAAAAAAAATTACAAAACTAAATGGGAGGGAGTTAATTATTGAAGATCTTGTTAGTGTAAGGTTTGTTCCTCTTTTGGAAGGGAAAAAAGATAAATGAAGTTTTTAATTATTTTAATCCTTTTTATAAGTAGTTGTGAAAGTTACATTTATGATAGTTATAAAATAGTTGATTTAAAAAAAAATAAATATTTTCATAAAAGCAAATATCCTCAAAGATATTTGGTAAAAAAAGGTGATAACTTATACTCAATATCACGCAAATTTAAGATACCTATTCAAGAACTTATTAGTGTTAATAATGTAAATGAACCATACAAAATTTTTCCTGGTGAACAAATTACTTTACCATCGAACAAGATTCATATTATATCAAAAGGTGATACTTTATATTCCATTTCTCGAAAGTACGAAACAGATGTTTTCACATTATCAAAGTTAAATAATATAGCTAATGTAAATAACTTATTTATCGGTCAAAAGTTAAAAATACCAAAAAAAAAACTTAAAATTAAAGATAAATCTAAAAAAAAATATAAATCCAAAAAAAATATTTCAAATGAGAAAAAACTAGATTTAAAAAAAAATGTTAGTTCAACTCAATTTATTTGGCCTGTACAAGGGAAGTTAATCTCTAAATATGGAAAAACAAAAGAGGGTTTTTATAATGATGGAATAAATATAAATTCGAAAAGAGGTGTAAACGTTAAGTCATCAGACGATGGAAAAGTTATATATAGTGGAAATGAAATACCTGGTTATGGAAATTTAATTTTAATAAAACATGAAAAAAATTGGATTACAGCCTATGCTCATTTGGATAAAGTTTATATTGAAAAAGGTAAAAAAGTAAAAAAAGGAGAGAAAATTGGTTCCGTTGGTAATACGGGAAACGTAAGGAGCCCTCAGTTACATTTTGAAATCAGGAAAGGTAAAGAATCAGTTGATCCTTTGAGGTTCTTATAGGTTTTGAGATTGTATTCTTTTTACAAATTGAAATGCTGTTCTACCTGAAAAGTTACCTTTTTCGATAGACCATTGAAGGGCTTTTTTTTCTGTAATATCTGAATAATTTATAGATAACTTTTTGAAATAATGTTTTACAATTTTTATGTATTGCTCTTGATTTGGGTCATAAAAACCCACCCAACAACCAAATCTATCTGAAAGAGAAACTAAATTCTGTGATTCTTCTTTTGATTGAATGTCATTTAAGTTATTAGAATTTTTTGCATGAGACAGATGCCTTAAGTTAGAGGTAATATAATATCTAACGTTTTTAATATGGCTTAATAAACTTCCCTCAACTAAGCTTTTGAATAATTTGAAATTATTGTCGTTATTTTCAAATGAAATATCATCAATAAAAATTATAAATTTAGATTTTATTTCACTCAGTTCGTAAACAATTTCAACAAGATGTTCAAGATTATTATTCAATACTTCAATAAGTTTAACTTTACTTTTAGATTTAGAATTATTGTTGATATGATTTATAACTGATTTAACCAGAGTAGACTTGCCCATTCCTTTTGCTCCCCATAGCAGGATATTGTTGGATGGTTCGTTTTTTAAAAAACATTCGGTATTTTTCAATACTATATTTTTTTGATCTGAAATTTCTTGTAAATCATCAAATTGTAAAAAAGTTTTTAGATTTAAAGAAACAAGTCTTTGTGACTTCGGAAGAAAGACAAAAAAGTTACTGTCATAAAATTTTTTTTTAGATTCGAATATTCTCTTCATTTCTTGGTAGTTTTCTTCAAATTGTTATTTTATACTTGTATTTATAAAGATTTTATATATTGATTTCATTGTATTTAAATGTAAACACTTTTTTTGAGGGACTTTATGATTAATTATGCCTATGCTCAAGCAGCAACTCAGCAACCATCCATGCTAGCTTCCTTTATACCATTAATTTTAATTTTTCTAATTTTTTATTTTCTTTTGATTCGTCCACAACAAAAAAAACAAAAAGAACATAAAATTTTACTTGATTCAATTAAAAGAGGAGATGAGATTTTATCTAGTGGTGGCATTTTAGGTAAAGTACTGAAGACAGATAATGAAAAGTTAACAGTTGAAATATCTAAGGGAGTTAATGTTACAATAATACGTTCAACCGTTGCAGATGTAGTAAAAAAAAGCTAAGAAATTATGCTGAATGTAAGTAAATGGAAAATTTTATTTGTTATAGGAGTTTGTTTTACGGCAATATACTTTCTTATCCCAAATTTGTACGGAAAGAGTGAGGTAACTGCACTTTCAAACTTTTTTTCAAAAAAACAAGTTAATTTAGGATTAGATTTACAAGGTGGTTCACATTTATTACTAGAAGTAGACACAAAATCAGTGTTAAAAGAAAAATCTGAAGATCTAGTTGATGATGTAAGAAAATCTCTCAGAAAATCAAAAATTAAATATTCGAACCTTGGTTCTAGAATTACTGGGGCTGTAGTAAATATTACAGAAGCTGATAAAGTTGATTTAGCTAAGAAAAATATTCTTGAAAATATCGATAAGGGAATTAGTGTTAAGAATGAGCAAGGAAAGATTTCTCTAAATTTCTCTGAACAGTACATAATTGACTCAAGATTAAAAACAGTTGAACAATCTATAGAAGTTGTTCGAAAAAGAGTTGATGAATCTGGAACCAAAGAGCCTACTATACAAAAACAAGGAGAGGAAAGAATAGTGGTTCAACTTCCTGGAATAAAAGACCCTGAAAGAATAAAATCACTAATAGGCAGAACAGCTAAGTTAAATTTTCATATGCTTGATCCAACAACAGTGGAGTTAGCTGAACAACGAGGGAAAATGCCACCTGGTACATTTAAGGCTGTAAATGCTGATCCATCTGCATACGAAAAGCAGTTTGTTGTAAAAAAAAGAGTTTTATTAACAGGTGAAAGACTAAAAAATGCAGCTGCAACAGTAGATGCACAAAGTGGGAGATATGTGGTAGCATTTGAATTTGATAAAAAAGGCGCCAAAAAATTTGCTAAAATAACAACAGATAATGTTTATCAAAGACTTGCTATTTTGTTAGATAATAGAGTTGTAAGTGCACCGCAAATAAGGGAACCAATTACAGGTGGGCAAGGTAATATAAGCGGAAACTTTTCTCCAGAAACAGCAAATGACCTGGCAGTTTTGCTCAGAGCTGGATCACTTCCAGCTCCTATAAAAGTTTTAGAGGAAAGGACTGTTGGACCAAGCTTAGGAATAGATTCCATTGAAGCAGGTAAAAAAGCTTTAGCAATTGGTTTTATTCTAGTTATCTTTTTTATGTTAGTTAGATATAAAGCATTTGGAATTGTTGCAGATTTTGCAATAATTTTAAATATTATTCTTTTGATTGCAATGTTAAGTGCAATTGAGGCAACCCTAACAATGCCAGGAATTGCTGGAATAGTTCTTACAGTGGGAATGGCTGTTGATGCGAATGTTTTGGTTTTTGAAAGAATTAAAGAGGAAATAAGATCTGGAAGATCTATAATTAATTCCATTGATTTGGGATACAAATTTGCTGTAAAAACTATTTTAGATGCAAATTTTACAACTCTTATTGCAGCACTGCTTCTTTATAATTATGGATCAGGACCAATTAAAGGTTTTGCAGTAACTTTGAGTATTGGAATTATAACATCAATGTTTACTGCACTTATTTTTACAAAAATGATTGTAAGCATTTGGGTTACGAAACTAAAACCCAATAAATTATATATTTAGAAGAGAAGATGAAATTTAATATTAATTTTTTTAAATACCGACATATTGCATATTTTATGTCAACAATTTTATTGTCTTTATCGCTATTCTTATTTCTTACAAAAAATTTAAACCTAGGAATTGATTTTAAAGGAGGTATTATGGTGGAGGCAAAATTTTCTCAGGTGCCTGAACTTACTTTATTGCGTGAAAAGATTGATGCATTAAAAATTGGAAATTCCGAAATTCAGGAGTTTGGTGATCCTAATACCATTCTTTTTAGGCTCGAAAAAAAAGAGGATCAAAACTTTTCTCAAGAGCAGATAATTAAAAGATTAAAAGAAACACTTGATGAAGATACCGATTACAGGAGAGTAGAGTTTGTTGGTCCAAAAGTTGGAAATGAATTAAAAACTGTTGCAATCAAGGCTGTTTTATTTTCATTGCTAGCAATATTTTTTTACATATGGTTCAGGTTTTCTGGTTGGCAATTCGGACTTGGTGCTTTGATAGCTTTATTTCACGATGTAATTTCAACTATAGGTTTTTTTTCTTTAACTCAAATAGAATTTAATTTAGCATCAATCGCTGCGATACTTACAATTGCTGGTTATTCAATAAATGATACCGTTGTTGTTTTTGATAGAATTAGAGAAAACTTAATTAAATCAGACCAAAAACTTAGAGATTTACTTAATTTGTCAATTAATCAAACATTGTCTAGAACTCTCATGACATCAATTACAACTCTTTTAGCACTACTTGCACTTTTTGTTTTTGGAGGAGAGGTTGTTAAGGGGTTTGTTTCTGCAATGATGTGGGGTGTTATAATTGGAACATATTCTTCAATATTTATTGCGTCTCCATTAATTTTATTTTTTAGGTTTAAACAAGAAAAAGATAAATCATAAATGACATTTAATTGAAGACTTTGAAATTGAAAGAATTATTTGTCCTAATATTTGTTCTTTTTTTATAGGGCCAATATCTTTAGATGAAATACTTTTATAGAAGTTTCCATCAAACCAGTAAAGGTTTGATGAATCTACATTGACTAACCTTTTAATAAGTTTTCCGTATATTTTGTGTTTAAAAATAAATAGTTTATTTTTTTTACAAAAATTTTTTACTTTTTTTGTTATTACAAAAGAATCATTCTTAATAATAGGAGACATACTATCTCCTCTAATTTTGTAAACAGAAAGAATAGAAAACATTTAACTTTTTAAATCTGGATAAACTAATTCTTTTTCCGGGGGGTAGGGACTTACTGCTTTAAAAGTTTTTACATTTTTTGATTCCCAAAAAATCTCAGTAAATCTATTCACTTTATCAAGTAGATCTATTGTTGCTGATTTGTCGATATTTTGTTTAGCTTTTGATGCTGCTAACATAATAGAATGTGTTAATTCATGAAGCTCTGGATACTTTTCAAGTTGTGGTTCTTTAATATAATCACCCCAGATTACTCTTATTTCATCTTTAACTTTATGACCATGTTCTTCTTTTTGAGATATTAATCTTGACAATTGAGAATGATCATTAATTGACAATGTTTCCTTTTTTTCAATTCCTTCAATTAGATCAACAAGTCTAATCATAGTCAAAACAGATATTTGAGATGTTATAGGATCATAAATTTTGCAAGGTATATCACAGTGAGCGGAAGCTTTTTTAAAAGGTCTGAGTTTATCAATAAAGTTTAATAGGTTGTATATCATTTTTTTATCCTTTGATATGTTAAGTTACGTCAATTTTTTTTAATAACATTAATTTATAATAATAGTAATTATATATTAATATATTATTTTTTTTTTTAACAATTCAATGTCAAATGAATAAAGATAAAGACAAATTATTTTATACGAGGCATCTTCAGAAAAAGCTTTATTTCAGAAATAACAGGTTTATTAATTCTTTGTTTTACCTTGAAAAATACCTTTTTGATAATTTTAATATAAATGAAGAAGTACCGATATCATATATCAAGCAAAAATGGATATATGATTGTATTAAAAAAAATGATTTTTCCAATGAATTCTCAAAGGATTTTGAAAGTCTAGGAAAAAGTAAATCCAAAGAAAAAGTTCTTTTATTAATTAATGCTTTTAGTAAGATACCAAACATAAGCAATACTAATAATTTTTTAAATTTTTTTCAAAAGTTCAATAAAATATTTAATAATATAATTGATTTAGAAAGTAATTCTAATTTTAAAACATCAATTTTTTTTCAGTTAACTTTTCTTATTTATTCTAAACAATATACTGTTCATGATTTGTTTAAAAAAAAAAATAACTATAATAGAGATTCAATTGACGTTTTTGAATTAGTTTTTATTGAATTCTTTCTTAAAAATTATAATTACAAAATTTCAAAAGTTAGCTATTTATATAGATTGTTGATAAAGTTTTTAAAAAAATGATGAATAATTATATTATAAATTTAATTAGTATAGTTTTTATTAATGTAGTTTTATATTTATCTATTAATTTTAGCGAATTGTTTCTTCACCTCCTTGTGACTTTCTTTTACTTTTTAGTTTTTGTTATTTTAAAAAAGATTAATAAGTTACAGAGTGTTGATAATACGGAAAAGGATAATAAATTTAATTCTCTTTCAGAAGAAACTGCAGACGATCACCCTATAATAAAATCAGCTAGAAAAAGATTAGGTAAATGATTATTTTTTCAAAAATTCTTTCAAACACTTAGATGTATCATTTTCTTTTTCAATTAAAAGTTTTTCGACTGAACCTTTGAATAAAATATAACCTCCTTTTTCTCCTCCTTCAGGGCCTAGATCTATTACCCAATCAGAAGTTTTTATTACATCTAAATTATGTTCGATTACAATTACTGTATTACCTTCATCTACAAATTTATGTAGTATTTCTAAAAGTTTACCTACATCATGAGTATGTAATCCTGTTGTTGGTTCATCTAAAATATATAATGTTTTCCCGGTAGATCTTCTGGAAAGTTCCTTTGCTAATTTAATTCTTTGAGCTTCACCACCCGATAGAGTTGTTGCAGATTGACCAATTTTAATATACTCTAATCCTACTTTCTTCAATGTTTCTAACTTTTTGGAAATAGAGGGTATTGCTTTGAAAAACTCTAACCCTTCTTCAACTGTCATATTTAAAACATCTGAAATATTTTTATTTTTGAATTTTACTTCAAGAGTTTCTCTATTAAATCTTCTACCTTTACATAGATCACAAGTTACATAAACGTCAGCTAGAAAATGCATTTCAATTCTAAGTAAACCGTCCCCTTGACAATTTTCACATCTTCCCCCTTTTACATTAAATGAAAATCTTCCAGGTTTATAACCTCGAGCTCTTGATTCTGGAAGGTTTGAATACCATTCTCTGATAAAATTAAAACACCCAGTATATGTTGCAGGGTTTGATCTTGGGGTTCTTCCAATAGGAGTCTGGTCGATTTGAATTATTTTATCTAGCATTTCATAGCCAGTTATTTTTTCATAAGTAAGTGCTAATTCATTTGCACTATTTATTTTTTTTGATAAAGCTTTGAATAATGTCTCAATTATTAAGGTTGATTTTCCTCCACCAGAAACTCCTGTTATACTAATGAACTTTTTCAATGGAAATTTGACATCTACATTTTTTAAATTATTTCCTTTTGCCCCTTTAATTTCAATGTATTCAATAGAAGATTTATTTTTAATTGTTGGAGGTAAGGGTATTGATAATTTTTTTGAAAGATACATTCCTGTAATACTATTAGGATTTTTTTTTATCTCTGATGGTTTCCCTTCTGCAATTATTTTTCCTCCATTGATTCCAGCACCCTCACCAACATCAATAACGTAATCACTTTCAAGAATTGTTTCTTCATCATGCTCTACTACAATTACAGAATTACCAAGATCTCGAAGTTTTTTTAAAGTTTTAATTAATTTTTTATTATCTATTTGATGAAGTCCAATTGATGGTTCATCAAGTACATAAAGAACTCCTGTCAAACCAGATCCAATTTGTGAAGCAAGTCTAATCCTCTGACTTTCTCCTCCAGATAGGGTGCTAGAATTTCTTGAAAGTTGAAGATATCCTAAACCAACATCATAAAGAAAGGATAATCTGTCAATAATTTCTCTTATTATTTTATTAGATATTTCTTTTTGGTAATCAGTTAGTGTCTTCTCTAGATTAACGAACCAATTTAAAAGCATTTCGATGGATAAGTTCGTTATTTCACTAATATTTTTTTTATTAATTTTGATTGCTAAAGCTTCTTTTTTTAATCTTGCACCTTTACAATCTTCGCAATTAAATTTACTTAAATATTTATTTAACTCCTCTCTTTGCCAAAGATCAGACCTTCGAAGTTTATTTTCTAAAAACCCAATTACTCCATCATATGACCTGTTATAACTCCAACCAGTGTAATTATTAAAAATATTTATTTCTTTATTATCACCAAAAAGAATTTTTTTCTTTTTCTCATCAGAAAGGTCTTTCCATTTAACATTAGGGTTAATTGAGCAGTGTTTACAAACTTCAATAACCAGTTCTTTATAGAACTGATTATTTTTATTCCAGGGGAGTATTACTCCTTCATTAATAGACAGAGATTTATCTCCAATTACTAGATTTGGGTCAAATCTTTCTTTATAACCTAGACCATCACATTTTTTGCACGCCCCATTTGGACTATTGAATGAGAAAAGTCTTGGCTCAATTTCTTCTATTGTAAAACCAGAAATGGGACAGGCGAATTTTGTTGAAAAAATATGATTTTTATCGTTGTTTACATTAAAAAAATATATAACTCCATCAGAAAAGTTAATTGCTGTTTCAATTGATTGAGCGATTCTATTTTCATATTTTTTATCTACTTCGACTCTATCAATTACTATTTCAATAGTATGTTTTTTATTTTTATCTAGAACAGGAATATTTGATGAATTGTAAAACTCTTTATCAATTCTAAATCTCACAAATCCCTTTTTAATAAATTCAGATATTTCCTTTTTAAATTCACCTTTTCTATTATTTACAAATGGTGCAATTAAATAAAATCTGGAATTTTTCTCAAGCTTATAAAATTCATCTACAATTTCTTGGACACTCATTGATTTAATTTCTTTTCCAGTTTCTGGAGAGAAAGGTGTACCTATTCTTGCAAAAAGAACTCTCAAATAGTCATAAATCTCAGTTACAGTTCCCACAGTAGATCTTGGATTTCTTGATGTGGTTTTTTGATCAATTGATATTGAAGGAGACAATCCCTCAATGGAGTCAACATCTGGCTTTTCCATCATATTTAAAAATTGCCTAGCATAAGATGAAAGACTTTCAACATAACGTCTTTGTCCCTCTGCATAAATTGTATCAAAAGCCAAAGACGATTTTCCGGAACCCGATAACCCGCTTATAACTACTAATTTATCTTTAGGGATATTAATACTTATATTTTTGAGGTTGTGTTGTTTAGCACCTACAATTTTTATGAAGTTTTCAGTAATTTTTGGTTTCATAATCTTTAAAACTTTTAAAAGTTTTATATTTTATTTAAACATAATATGATATTATAATTTTTTTTATTATAACAATGGCAGGATCAGTAAATAAAGTTGTATTACTTGGGAGATTGGGAGGTGACCCAGAGATCCGAGTTTCACAAGATGGATCAAAAATCGCAAGATTTTCTCTAGCCACAGGTGAATCATGGAAAGACAAAAATACAAATGAAAAAAAAGAAAGAACTGATTGGCATAAAATTGTAATTTTTTCTCCTGGACTATCTGATATTGTTGAAAAATTTCTTAAAAAAGGCTCTTTAGTTTATCTTGAAGGACAAATAAGAACAAGAAAATACACTGATCAAGCAGGTATTGAAAAATCTACAACCGAGATAGTTTTACAAGGTTATAATTGTCACTTAACAATGTTAGATAACAAATCTGATGATTTTCAAAATTTAAATTCACCTAATGTTGAAAACTCAAAAATAGAAAAAAAACATAATGAGAGCTCTGATGATTTTGATATTGGTGATGAAGTACCTTTTTAATTAGAAAAAATGATTGACGATAGCAAACCGGAAAACATAGAAAACGATAGTATTTTTATAGAAAAAGAAATGGAGAGTTCATTTCTTGATTATGCTATGAGCGTAATTGTATCAAGAGCTCTACCTGATGTTTGTGATGGATTAAAACCTGTTCACAGAAGAATAATATACGCAATGAATGAAGCTGGTTATACTTATGGCAAACCATCTAGAAAATCTGCAAGAATAGTTGGTGATGTGATGGGTAAATATCATCCACATGGTGATTCCGCTATTTATGATGCAATGGTTAGACTTGCTCAAGATTTTAGTATGCGTGTTCCGTTGATTGATGGTCAAGGAAATTTTGGTTCCATGGATGGAGATTCAGCCGCTGCAATGAGATATACTGAAGCTAAACTATCACCAATTGCGTCATCTTTGGTTAACGATATAGATAATCAAACTGTAAATTTTAGAGAAAATTATGATGGTACTGCAATAGAACCTGAGCTTTTGCCTGCAGAGTTTCCAAACCTACTCATAAATGGTTCTGAGGGAATTGCAGTTGGAATGGCAACAAAAATTCCACCACATAGTCCCGTGGAAGTTATTGATGCATGCTGTAAGTTTATTTCCAATCCAAGCATTACAGAGGATGAATTAATGAATACTGTAATTGGCCCAGATTTTCCAACTGGAGGAATCATCATCGGAAAATCAGGGATTAGAGATGCCTATATGAAAGGAAAAGGCTCGATAATTATTAGGGCAAAAACTTCAATAGAGACATCCAAAAAGGGAAGAGAGTCTATAATTATTTCTGAGATACCTTATTCAATTAAAAAGTCAATATTAATAGAAAATATTGCAAAGGTAGCTAAAGAAAAAATAATAGAAGGAATTTCGGAATTAAGAGATGAATCTAATCGAGAGGGAGTAAGAGTTGTAATTGATTTGAAAAGAGATATTCAAGCTGATGTAGTTATGAATCAACTTTATAAATTCACCTCGCTACAAACATCTTTTGGAATCAATATGTTGGCTCTAAATAATGGTGTTCCTGAACTATTAAATTTAAAAAGATATTTAGAACTTTTTACAAATTTTAGAAAAGATGTAGTTTACAAAAGAACTAAGTATCATTTAAGAAAGACAAGAGAAAAGGCTCATATTTTTTTAGGTCTCTTTGTGGCTCTAGAAAATATAGATAAAATTATAGAAATTATTAGATCTTCAAGAGACACTAATGAAGCTAAGAATAGTTTGATTGATCATAAATGGAATATTCCATCAGATAAATTTATTAATGATTTTATAAAATTTGATAATAAAAAATTAATTGAAAACGGATATTTTAAGATTTCAGAAAACCAAGCAAAATCAATTCTGGAAATTAAATTGAGTAGATTAACTGGTTTAGAACGGTCAAAGTTAATTGATGATTTAAAGGATTGCGTTAAGCTTATTAATGAATATTTAACAATTTTATCTTCCAAAACAAAACTCAACGAAGTAATTCTAGATGAACTTTCTAAAATAAGGGAAAAAATCAGCTCCTCAAGATTAACAGAAATTTCGGAAAATGAGGAAACTATTGATGATGAATCCTTAATAAAGTCTGAAGAAGTTGTGGTTACACTTACGCATACAGGATACATAAAAAGGGTTCCACTAAACTCCTACAGAGCTCAAAAAAGAGGAGGTAAGGGCAGAGCAGGAATGACAACAAAACAGGAGGATTTTGTTAATGAGGTTTTTGTCGTTAACACACTTGCACCATTATTATTTTTCTCATCAAGAGGTATAGTCTACAAGCTAAAAACTTATAAATTACCTATTGGAAGCCCTACATCAAAGGGGAAAGCTTTGGTTAATCTATTACCATTAAGAAGTGGTGAAAAAATAACAGCTATAATGCCTTACGATATTTCTGAAAACAATATAATTTTTGCAACTTCATCAGGAAATATAAGGAGAAACAAGTTAACTGATTTTCATAATATAAATGCCAATGGAAAAATTGCTATGAAATTAAATGATCACGACAAGTTAGTAAATGTTTTAACTTGTTCTGAGCATTCAAATATTTTTCTTTCTACAAAGTTAGGAAAATGTATAAGGTTTTCATGTAAAGACCTAAGGATCTTTTCTGGGCGTTCATCAGTGGGTGTAAGAGGAATTAAGCTAGCAAAAAATGATTCTGTTATATCATTAGCCATACTTAATGGAATTGATTTTGATGTTAATGAAAGAGACGAATATTTAAGAATATCATTATCTTTAAGAAAAAAAGAAAAGATTGAAAATAACACCCTTGCTGAAGATAAATTTAAAACTTTACAACAAAATGAGGAATTTATTTTAAGTGTTACTGACAAAGGTTTTGGTAAGAGAAGTTCTGCATATGAATATCGAAAAACCAAAAGAGGTGGACTTGGTATAGCAAACATGCAATTAACTGAGAGAAATGGAAGTCAAGTTGTTGCATCCTTTCCTATCAGTCATAATGATCAACTTATGCTTGTTACTGATAAAGGTAAGTTAATAAGATGCCCAGTGAATGATGTTAGAATTGGTGGCAGACAAACACAAGGAGTAACACTATTTAATGTTTCAGATGAGGAAAGGGTAGTGTCTGTGGCTAAATTAGAGGAAAATGAATAATAATTTTATTACAGGAATATATCCTGGAACATTTGATCCTGTTACTTTTGGTCATCTAGATATTATTGTAAGAGCATCGCATATAGTTAACAAACTAATAATTAGTGTTGCTGAGAATAAACATAAGAAACCATATTTCAGTGTTGATGAAAGGAAGAAAATGATAGAGGAGTCTCTAAATAAATTGGAAACAAATAATTGTGAGATTGAAGTGGTTGGGTTTGACAACTTACTTGTAGAACATGCAAAAAACTTTAACGCCAAGGTAATTATAAGAGGTTTAAGAGCTGTAGCTGATTTTGAATATGAATTTCAAATGGCTGGAATGAATTCAAAACTTGGTCCAAATATAGAAACAATATTTTTAATGGCTTCTGAAAATCTTCAACTAACTTCTGCAAGATTTGTTAAGGAAATAGCGTTTTATGATGGCGAAATAAAAAACTTTGTTCCAGAAAATGTGCTTAGGATGTTTACAATTAAAAGAAAGGAAAAAAATGATTAAAATTTTTAAAGTTATCTTAAATATATTTTTAATTTTTTTATCAACAAGCTTAATAGCTAAAGAAGAGCCAGTCCTTCATTTAGTATTAGAAAAAGGTATAGTTAAAATACAAACTTTTCCAGATAAAGCTCCTAAAACTGTAAAAAGAATTATTCAGCTTGCTGAAAGTGGTTTTTACGATGGTTTGATCTTTCACAGAGTTATTGCTGGTTTTATGGCACAAGGTGGTGACCCTAATGGGAATGGAACTGGAGGAAGTGGAAAAAATATAAAAGCTGAGTTTAATGACATTAAACATGAAAGAGGAATTGTTTCAATGGCAAGAGCAAATGATCCAGACTCAGCCGATAGCCAATTCTTTATTTGTTATGACTCTCAGCCCTTTCTTGATGGCAAATATACAGCTTGGGGGAAAGTGATAGAAGGGATGAACTTAATTGATAGAATACCCGAGGGTAGAGGGCAGAATGGTCAAGTGTTAAATAATCCAACTAAAATTGTTACAATTAGATTAAAATAATATAATTTTTTGTTGTGAATTGTTTGTAATTTGATTATATCCTACTTAAATAAGCGCCCGTAGCTCAGTTGGTAGAGCACTCCCCTTTTAAGGGAGTTGTCATGAGTTCGAGCCTCATCGGGCGTGCCACTTTTTTTGGACAGTACATGTGGATTAAAATTAAAAGTTATTTTTTAACAGGTATACTTGTTACGGCTCCAGTTGTTATTACTTTCTGGATTGTAATTTCTCTTGTCAAGCTTTTTGATAGACTTGTTACCCCAATTATTCCATATTACCTTAACCCAAATTTTTATCTTCCAAGAGATGTTCCTGGTCTAGGTTTGATAATACTTGTTGTTTTTTTAGTTGTAATTGGTTCTCTTACAGCAAACTTTTTCGGATCTTGGTTGCTAAAGAAGACTGACACAATAATTCAGAAAATTCCCCTTATAAAAGTTTTTTATAAAACTATTAAGCAAATTCTTGAGACTATATTAAAAACAAATTCGGATGCTTTTAGAGAGGCGGTTTTAGTAGAGTATCCAAGAAAAGGAGTATGGGTAATTGGTTTTACGACTGGAGAAGTTGAAGGGGAAGTAAAAAATAAATTAAAAAAAAAACTTACTAATGTTTTTATTCCCACAACTCCTAATCCAACTTCAGGTTTTTTACTAATGGTTCCAAATAGCGAATTAAAACGTCTTAATGTAAGTGTGGATGACGCTATAAAAACCATAGTATCAGCTGGTATTATTAAGTTAAACCCTAGACAGAAAAATAATTCTTAAAATCTCTTTCTTTGTAAAATACTTTTTTTAAAAATAATATTTTTTGTCTGTTTAAAGGATAATTTTTTATTAAATGTTCAGAATTCTTCTTCACAAATTTTATTAACATGTGATCTTCATATGGTTTAAAAAATTTCCAAGTTGGTAAACCAGATTGATTAGTTCCAAAAAAGTCACCAGCACCTCTTAAATAGAGGTCTTTTTCTGCAATATCAAAACCATCACTATTTTTTTTTAAAGTTAATAATCTTTCTTTTGTATTATCTGATAAATTTTGACTATAAATCAAAACACAGTGAGATTGAAGACTACCTCTTGATATTCTTCCTCGTAATTGATGAAGTTGCGCAAGGCCAAATTTTTCTGCTTGCTCAACTATCATAAGCGTTGCGTTGGGTATATTGATTCCAACTTCTATAACAGTTGTAGATACAAGTATTAAAATTTTTTTTTCTCGAAAATCATTCATTATTTTTTCACTATCATCTTTTTTTATTTTCCCATGAAGGATTCCTACTTTTTCTTTAAATCTTTTTTTCAGAAATTCAAATCTTGTTAAAAGTGTTTCCTTCTCAGAATCTAATGTGCCAATAGTCGGTAAAATCCAAAAAACTTGTTCTTTCCTTTCAATTTTCCTATTGATTCCCTCTAAAAGTTTGACAATATTTTTTGTGCTAATAATGGAGGTTACAACTTCTTTTCTTTCAGATGGTTTTGTTTTAATATTTGAGATTGAAATTTCACCATACATTGCAAAGGATAAGCTTCTAGGAATGGGTGTTGCCGACATAATTAAAGTATGACATCCAATAGCTTTTTCCAGTAAGTTTATTCTTTGTTTAACACCAAATTTATGTTGTTCATCAATTACAATTAGTCCAAGATTTTTAAATTGCACTGACTCATTGTATACGCTGTGAGTGCCAATTAAGATTTCAATCTTATTAGATGTAATGTTTTCATAAATCCTTTTTTTAATCTTTGCACTTGTCTTTCCAGTAATAATTTCAATTGTTATATTAAATTTAGATAAATAATCTTTAAAATATTTATAGTGTTGTTTAGCAAGAATTTCAGTTGGAGCCATCACAACGGCTTGATAACCATTTTTAACTATATCTGCAACCATCAGTAACGCTATTATTGTTTTCCCTGAACCTACATCACCCTGAACTAATCTATACATTTTATTATTACTAGAAAGATCTTGCTTAATTTCTCTAATACATTTTTTTTGATCTTTTGTTAAAATAAATGGAAGTGTATTTATAATCTCGAGAGAAAAACTAAAATTTGATATTCCTTTTAAATTATAGTTTTGGTCAAATTTCTTTTTTAATTCATAAAAAGTTAGATAACTTGAAAGAAGTTCATCAAAAGCTAATCTTTTTCTGGCTATTTCACTTTTTTTAATATCCTCAATAGTTTCTGGTAAATGTAGCTGAAAGATTGATTCTTTAAACGACTTCCAATTTCTTTGTTTGTAATCTTCATGAATCCATTCCTCGGGAAATTCAAAATCTTTTATAATATTAAGATTATCTTTTATAATTTTTCTAAATGACTTTTTATTAATTTTCTTTCTAACTAAATCATACTGAGGCTCAAAAAAGTCATAATAATGAAATTCAGACGATTTCAAAATATTAGTCGGATGAATAATCTGAAAACTCTCTTTTGTTATGGTTAATTTCCCAGTTATTCTATAAGTCTGATTTAGTTTTAAGTAGTTTTGTATCTGATATTTATTCATATTAAAAAAAAGAATTTCAACTACTTGTGATTTTTCATTTTCGCATATAATTCTAAAGGGCGATCTTTTATTAAAGTTTTCAATATATTTAACAATGTTTAAATCTACAGAAATTATTTTTTCTAAATGGTTATTATTTAAAATTTCTATTAAGTTATTTTTATTTATTAAAAGTGGGAAATGAGTGTAAAGGTCAATTACTCTATATCCAAAATATGAGAAAATATTTTTTATAGTAGAATTATTCTTAAAATAGTTAAAATTATCAAAAATATTTTTATTTTTATAATTGTTCATTTAGAATGCTCCATAAACATTATCATTATGAATACACTTTTTAGAAAAAAAATTCTACATAGAGCTAAGTATAGAGGCATTAAAGAGCTTGATATAATATTTGAAAGATTTATTTTAAGGTTTGGATATTCCATTGATAATCATGAACTATACGAATTGGAAGAGATTTTGGATCTACCAGATAACTTATTATTAGACATTATTTTAAAAAAAGAAAAAATTCCAGCTAATTTGGATAATCCAGTAATGAAAAAAATTTTTGCAGCCTGCAATGAACCTTAAATTTTTCAATGATTCAAATATCATTCATGTGGATATTTCATCTATCTCAATATATTTAGCTGAACTCACATCTAAATTTAAAAAGGTTGCTTATTTTCCAACAAAAAATTATACACACTCCTCTTTAAAAAAAAATCTACTTAGATTGAAGCCAGATATGCAAATAATTGAATTTCCTGATTTTGATTGTAATTTTTTTTCTAATCTTTCTCCTACTACCAAAAATAAAACCCAAAGAATATCGGCGTTATACAAATTAATTTTTTTAGATAATAAAAATACAATTTTTTTAGGATCAATGAAATCTCTTGTAACAAAAACAATTCCCAATATTAATCTTGAAAAATCTAGAATTAGAATAACTCCAAAAAGCAAACTAAAGTACGATGAAATTAATAATTTTTTAAATGAGGCAGGTTATGAGAAAGTTGATTTTGTTAACAATACAGGGGAATATGCAATAAGAGGCGAAATAATGGATATTTTTTCCCCAATACATAACTTTCCAGTTCGTATATTATTTGATTTTGATACGATCGAAAACCTCAATTATTTTTCTGTTGAAAATCAATTATCTTTTGAAAAAGTAAATGGATATAACTTATTTCTTTCATCTGAATTTCAATTTAATAATAAAAATATTGAATGTTTTCGAAGACTTTTTAGAAAATTAAATATTAAAGATAAAGATGATTATTATAAATCAATAACTAAAAAAATTATTTTACCAGGTTCAGATCAGTTTTTCCCTATTTTAAATAATGAATATTCATCTTTACTTGATTATCTTAGAAATTTTAAACTTATATTTGATTTCAATTATAAAAAAGACTTCATAGAAAGTTTTAATCAATACATCGAAGGGCATATCTATTATCAAAAGTTATTAAAATTTGAATCTAGTTTTTTACTTAAACCAGAGTTATTTATTGAGACTATTAAAGAAAGAACATTAATAGTAAATAATCATGAATTAAAAAATAGTGGAAAAAAAGAAATTATATTCTCAGAAAATTTAGACCTAAAAATAGATAAAAAGGAAAACTTAAAAAAAGTATTAAACTTAATAAAAAAAAATAAAATAGTAATTTTTTGTTTTTTTTCTAAAGTTAACAAAAAAAAATTAGACAATTTGCTAAAATCTTATGGATTATTGCATAAAGTTATCAAAGTTTTTGATAAAAGTAATTTCAATAATATATCAACAAAAATTTTTACTCTAGAATTAGAAATTAAATCAAGTTTTATTTTGAATGATTTTTACACTCAAAATATCTACTTTATCTCTGAACTTGATATATTTACAAAAACAATTAAAAAAGAGATTTCTTCACCTGTCAAAGAGGACAACTTAATTGAAGAGTATTCAAGTTTAAAAATTGGAGATTACATAGTCCATAATGATCATGGAATAGCAAAATATAACGGTCTTAAAATAAAAGATGTTAATAACTTTCCGCAAGAATTTCTTGAATTGGTATATTTTGGTAATGATAAATTATTGATTCCTGTTGAAAATCTGGAAGTTATTTCAAAATATAGTCAGGGTGAAGTGTCTGTTACATTAGATAAACTTGGATTACAAAATTGGCAATACAGAAAAGCTATAGTAAAAAAAAGAATAAAAGATATTGCCAAAACTTTAATCAAAACTGCAGCTGAAAGAGAGTTAAAAAAAAGTGAAATATTAATTCCAGAAAGTTTAGAGTACGAAAAATTTTCCTCTGAATTTGAATTTACTGAGACTTCAGATCAGATTAAATCAATTCATCAAATTGAAAGTGATTTATCTTCAGGTAAACCGATGGATAGATTGATATGCGGTGATGTTGGTTTTGGAAAGACAGAAATTGCAATGAGAGCTTCATTTATAGCAGTATCAAGTGGATATCAGGTTGCAATTATATGCCCTAAACTTTTATTATTAAATCAACATGCAAAAAATTTTCGAAATAGATTCAAGAATTTTAGCTA
>MDTB01090783.1_pt1 | contig 42638 bp, 43 predicted proteins | sample 811161 | NCBI WGS metagenome assembly MDTB01 (sample SAMN05326650, study PRJNA326480) | marine metagenome | isolation source: seawater | place: Mediterranean Sea | collected 2009 | reverse complement strand
GAATGGTATAGCAGTATATTTTAGAAACAAATGGCAGAAAAAAATAAATTGGTAAAATGAAATATAAATTAGAAGCAAAAAATATTGATGTCTTTTATGGAAAATTGAAAGCACTCAACAATATAAACATTGGGATAACTGAAAATGCTGTTACTGGATTAATTGGACCGTCTGGATGTGGTAAGTCAACATTTTTACGATTATTTAACAGAATGAATGATTACATTGATTCTTTTAAATTGAATGGTGATATATATATTGATAACACAAATATTTATGATAAAAGTGTTCTTGTAGATGAGCTTAGAAAAAATGTTGGAATGGTATTTCAAAAACCAAATCCTTTTCCAAAATCAATTTTTGATAATGTTGCTTACGGATTAAAAATTCAAGGTATAAATGATAAAGCATTTATTAAAACAAGAGTCAAAGACGCCTTAAAGCAAGCAGCTTTATGGGAGGAAGTAAAGGATGATCTTGGTAAATCTGCATTAGCTCTTTCAGGAGGTCAACAACAAAGAGTATGTATAGCAAGAGCATTAGCTGTAGAACCTTCAATTATATTAATGGATGAACCAACATCAGCGTTAGATCCAATTGCGACAGCTAAAGTTGAAAAACTAATACTTACTTTAAAAGAAAAATATACTATAATAATTGTAACACATAATATGCAACAAGCAGGAAGAATTAGTGATTACACTGCATTTTTTTACATGGGCGATCTAATTGAATTTGACAAAACTGATACTATTTTTACAAATCCTAAAATGGAACGAACTGAAAATTATATCACAGGTCGTTTCGGTTAAAATATATAATTATGAATACTATAGAAAAAGAAATATCGAATTTAAAATCATCTCTACTGAAAATGTTTTTTTTAGTTGAAGGACAATGGGAGAAAGGGGCTAATGCAATAATAAATTATGATCAGGATATTGCGGAAGAAATTTCATCTAGTGAAAATAGAATTAATGCTCAAGAACTTAAAATTGATAATGATTGTGAAAATATAATAGCACTTCATGCTCCAGTAGCAGTAGATTTAAGATTTATATTATCAACATATAAAATTAATCACGCTCTTGAACATATTGCAGATATTGCAGAGAGCATAGCAAAATACGTATCGGATTATAATATAGCTTACGATAAAAAAATTGTAGATGAAATACGTTTAACAGAAATGTTAGATGTATTTAATACCATGATGGACTGCCTTATTGAAGCATTTGAAAATGAAGACCCGAGTATTGCTAGGAGAGTATTCAAAAAAGATAAACTAATAAACAAGATTAATACTGATGCACACCAAATCATTATTAATAATATTGATAAATATGACAAAAATATGTTACTTTATCTATTATCAAGCATAAGAAAAATAGAAAGGGCTGGTGATAGTTTGAAAAAAATAGGTGAAGAAATAATATACCATCTAGAAGCAAAAGTTATTAAGCACAGTAAAAAATAACTAATTTATAGCCGAAAGAAAAAATCCTACCTTTAACTTAACAATTAATATTAAATTAACATTTAGTTAACACTCAGGGTTAAATGGTTTGTATTTTTGTTAAATGGTTTGTATTTTTGAGGTCATTAATAATCACAATAAATAAAATTATGAAAAAAACATTTTTAACATTAGCATTAACACTTGTTAGTTTAGGAATCTTCGCACAAGGTAAGCCTCATGCGAAAATCTTTAGCAACTTTAATTATGATTTATCTGCAGAAGAAGATGCTCAAGCTTTTAAGGAATTTGAAATAAAACGTGCTTACTTAGGCTACAGTCATCAAATGTCTGATGAATTCAGCGCAAAAGTAACTTTTGAAGTAGGTTCAAATGATGGTGGAAGCGCATATACAGCAATACTAAAAATTGCCTCATTGAATTGGAATGCCACTGACAACTTGAGCATCAACTTTGGTATGGTTGGGACAAAAAACTTCAAGTTTATGGAAAAAGCTTGGGGAAAAAGATATATCTACAAGTCTTTTCAAGATGAAAACAAATGGGCGAATGCTGCTGATGCAGGAGCAACATTTGACTATACAATTTCCGAAAATCTAAGTGTAGATGCTCAAATACTAAATGGCGAAGGGTATAAAAAAACACAAGGAGATAACGGCCTTATGAGAGGAGGTGTAGGCATGATGTATTCAATGAACAACATCAAAGTAAGATTATCTAGATATATGATGCCCACAAGTTCTTATACAGATGCAGATGCTACTCAAAATATAAATACATTAGCTCTAGTCTACACAAGCGGAAATCTGACTGTAGGAGGTGAATATAATATGAGAGAAAATTCTGGGAACACTGTTGACAATACTTCTACTGCAATGTCAGTTTACGGAACTATGAAGATGAATGATTATGCCTTTTTTGCAAGATATGATGACGCTTCATCTGAAAACGCAGTAGGAGAAAGATGGGATATTGCAAATGAAGGAACTTTAATGATTTTTGGTGTTGAAAGAAAAATGTCTGATGCAGTAAAAGCGTCTATAAATATACAAAATTGGACAGACGCAACTTTAGAAGGTGAAGAAGAAGCAGAAGCTCAAAGCACACTATATCTAAACTTAGAATACAAATTTTAATACACTAAACATTAGTAGGCCTTTGTGCACGAAGGTTCAAAGCCCAAGTGGGTCCGAAAATGTTTTACTTCTAAATAAAAAAGAGTCCTATCGAACTCTTTTTTATTTACCCGCCCTATTATAAAATTATTAAGCCAGTACCAACCCAATCACTTTCATTTAGTGCCCTATCAAATAGTTTGAGTTCAAATTTGATGGTATCTGAATTACGGTATGTGACATCCATATCATATTTTAGATTCACTTTTAAGGATTTGTTTTGACCTGATGGTGTTAAATTTGGAATGCGAATATGAAAGGGAGGGCTGACATTTCTTTGTTGCAAACTATCATTTTGCGTCTCAAAATAATTCACAAACAAGTTATAGTCAAATGGCGCAATAGTGTCTTCATCAAAAAGACCTATGTCCCCATCCCCATCTGTAAAATACAAATGCAGTTCGCAAATTTTAGCTATGTTTCCTAAAGCATCTACACTATCTTTAAGTTGATATTTTCTGAACTCCAAATAAGGAATGTCAGAAAATTGCTCACTTTTTTTACATGCAAAAAGAACAGAAATAAGTACCAGAATAAATGCTATTTTTGAAAATGCTTTCATTAGAAAATATTAATGCTTTCAAAAGTAAAATTTTTAATCCATTAACGGAAATTGAATTTGAAAATTTGGCATTGAATGCTTTTAATTTACAAATGGAAAATAATCCAACTTATGCAGCTTATGCCTCACTTATTTTAAAAGGTAGTAGTCCAAAAAATATTTTTGAGATCCCATTTTTACCCATAGCGTTTTTTAAAACTCAGCAGATTATTTGCAAAGGGCAAAAAATTGAGGAGATATTTTTAAGCAGTGGCACAACAGGAAATCAAAGTAAGCATTTGGTTTCTGACTTATCGCTTTATAAAAAGAGTTTCGAAAAAGCATTTGAGCTTTTTTATGGCAATGTTGAAGATTATTGTATCCTATCTCTACTTCCTAATTATAGAGAGCGAGAAGGCTCTTCCTTAATCTATATGGTAGATGAGTTAATTGCACAATCAAAACACGAGAAAAGTGGATTTTATTTGAATAATTATAAGAAACTTACTGAAACAATTTCAGAATTAGAAGCGATAGGGCAAAAAACAATTTTGATTGGCGTGAGTTATGCTTTGTTGGATTTAGCTGAAAAATTTCCGCAAAAACTAAAAAACACCATAATAATAGAAACTGGCGGCATTAAAGGAAAAAGAAAAGAACTCTTGAAAGAAGAATTACATAAAATACTTAAAAATGCTTTTGGCTTAGAAAATATTCATTCAGAGTATGGCATGACGGAATTGCTCTCACAAAGCTATTCCAAAGCAGAAGGCATTTTTTACAGCCCTTCATGGAAAAGAGTTTTGATTAGAGATGTACATGATCCACTTTCATTTGTTGGCAACAACAAAACTGGAGGGATCAATATAATTGATTTAGCAAACATCCATTCCTGCTCTTTTATTGCTACAGAAGATTTGGGAGAAAGTTATGATGATGGTAGTTTTGCTGTTTTAGGCAGATTTGATAATGCTGATGTTAGGGGTTGTAATTTATTGATACAATGATAATACGCAAAGCAGAAATATCAGATTTGGAAAACATCATGAAGATGTATAATTCTTGTGTTGGGGGTATGCTAAAAAATGGTATTGATCAGTGGGATGAAAGCTATCCAAACACTGAAATCATTTCTGATGATTTGAAATTAGGCTCTTACTTTGTAGCAGAATTAAATGGTAAAATAGTTGGAGGGGTAAATATTGATCAGCAACAAGATCCAACTTATTTGAATATTAACTGGAAAGATAATTCTAATCAATTTTTAGTTGTGCATAGATTAGGCGTTCAAGAAGAAAATTGGGGAGATGGAATAGGAAAAGCATTGATGATGTTTTCTGAAGAGCTAGTAAAAGAACATGGGTTATCATCCATAAGACTAGATACCTATTCTGGAAATCCAAAAGCCATGGAGTTTTATTTACGGCTAGGCTATAACGAATTAGGCACAATAGATTTAAAGCCCAATAAAAAGAAGTATCATTGCTTTGAAAAAATTATAAAATGAGAATACTTTTAATAATTACTATATTAGCTTTTTTATCATTTAATAAAGCAATGGTAAACACACAAAAGCAACCATATGTTGTAGTGCTTGGAGTAGCACAAGACGCAGGTTATCCTCAAGCAGGTTGTAACAAAAACTGTTGCGAAGATGCTTGGAGCGATCATTCAAAAAGAAAAAATGTAAGTTGCTTAGCTATAGTTGATCCTATAAGTAAAGAACAATGGATCTTTGATGCAACACCTGATGTGAAATTTCAATTACAATTACTAGAAAAAACATCTAAATTCAATCCAGTGAGCGGGATATTCTTAACACACGCGCATATTGGGCATTATACGGGTTTAATGTACTTTGGCCGAGAAGTGATAGGCGCCAAAAATTTACCTGTTTACTGTATGCAAAAAATGCAAAAATTTATTGAATCTAATGCTCCTTGGGATCAATTAGTTAAGATTGGAAACATTGACTTAAAATTACTAAAAAATGATTCGTCAATTGCATTAAATGAAAGAATACATGTAACTCCTTTTATAGTTCCTCATCGAGCAGAATATTCAGAGACCGTAGGATATAAAATAGAAATAAATAAAAGATCGTTAATTTTTATACCAGATATTGATAAATGGGAGTTATGGGAAAAAAGCATAACAGAGGAGATAAAAAACGTAGATTATGCATTTTTGGATGGAACTTTTTATAAAAATGGTGAATTAAATCGAGATATGAGTGAAATACCACATCCTTTGGTTAAAACAAGTATGGATCTATTTGCTAAACTTTCTATAAAAGACAAACAAAAAGTATATTTCATTCACATGAATCATACTAACCCCTTGTTGATAGAGGGAAGCCCAGCTCAAAAAGAATTAAAAAACAACGGATTTAATATAGCAAAAGAAGGAAGTATTATACGTTTCTAAAACAGTCATTTCTTTAATCTTACAATAAACAAAATCCCATTACTTCATTATAAAAACGTTTAGGCTGCTCTGCATGCAACCAGTGCCCTGCTTCCTCAAAAGTAGCTATGCTATAATCAGTAAAATGTTTTTTAATTATAAGCTCATCCTCATTACTGATGTAATTGGACTTGCTAGATTTTAAAAAATGGGTAGGAATATCACAAGTCCCTAATATAAAATCTGCTTCTTGTATGTTGCTTATCTTCTCAAGCAACACATCTATATTAAATCGCCAAGCAAATTTTTTTTCTTCATTTCTGTAAAGATTCTTCATCAAAAACAATCGCATTCCTCTGTCTTCAAAACTTTCCGAGAGCACCGCATCAATTTCTTCTCTGTTCTCAAAATCTTCCAAAGGCAATCTGTATAAAATCTTTAATAAATTTTCATGAAAATCTGTATTGTATCTCCTGGGAGAAATATCGGTAACTATCAATTTTTCTACTTTTTCAGGATAGCTAAATGCAAATTTCATAGCCACTTTTCCTCCAAGTGAATGCCCCAGAAGAATTGGTTTTTCTATGCTGTTATCATTCAGGTATTGAATTAAATCCTCACACATTACATCATAATTAAAGGCATTTGCATGTGGCGATCTACCATGATTTCTTAAATCAACCAAATGAACCTTACAGTACTTTGCAAATTGTTTTCCTAAGGTATTCCAATTGTCACTCATGCCAAACAGCCCATGAATTACAATCAAGCTCGGACCTTTATCCCCATATATTTTGGAATGTAATTTCATTTATAGTAGACGTTTGTACATTTGTATGGTATTTTCCAATCCTAAATAAATAGCATCACTTATTAGTGCATGACCGATTGAAACTTCTTTCAAATTTGGTATTTCTTGTACAAAATATTCCAGATTATCTAAACTCAAATCATGCCCCGCATTAATTTCTAATCCTAGTTTATTTGCTTTTTTAGCTGCCTCTACATAAGGAACAATAGCCTTTTCTCTATCAGTTGGATATCCTATAGCATAATCTTCCGTATATAGTTCTATTCTATCTGTTCCGCAATTTTTTGCCCCTTCTATCATTACTTCTACTGGATCTACAAAAATAGAAGTACGGATCCCTCTTTGCTTAAAAATAGATACTATTTCTTTTAAATAATCCTGAAATTTTACTGTATCCCATCCGGCACAAGAAGTAAGCACATTTGGCCCATCCGGAACCAATGTTACTTGTTCTGGCTCTATTTCCAAAACCATTTTTATAAAATCTTCTGAAGGATATCCCTCTATATTATACTCTGTAGTAATGATGGGTTTTATATCGTAAACATCTTTTTTTGTGATATGTCTTTCATCCGGCCTTGGGTGAATCGTCACCCCATCCGCCCCAAACTTTTGGCAGTTAATGGCTGCCTCCAACACATTAGGCGTATTGCCTCCCCTGGCATTTCGGATAGTTGCAATCTTGTTGATATTTACACTCAGTTTTGTCATATTTAATTAAAAAATCAAAGATAGTTTTTTCTGCATTATTTAAAAACTGTTTACTATAAACAACAAACTAAAAACTAATGTTTATGTTTGCCTTATGCAAGCTAGCCAACTCATATCATCTTCAATTAATCCGCTTCATCCTGATGATGATGGCAAGGCGGCGCTTTCACTTATGGATAATTTAAGGGTGAGCCATTTGCCTGTTGTTAGAAACAATTTTTACTTAGGTATTATATCTGAAAATGAGATATTAGAATGGCAATCAACTGATGAATTGATTAAGGAGCATCTGCCAAATTTAATGGCGCCATATGTACTTGGCACACAACATCTTTTTGACATTATAGAGGTGTTGGAAGAAAACAGTTTGTCTGTTGTCCCTATCCTTTCAGAAGAAAAGAAATATATGGGTGCTATCTCTAACAGAAAGCTACTTTATACCATTGCTAAAAGTGCAGCAGTGCAAAGCATTGGTGGGGTAATTGTCTTAGAGATGAACCAGAATGATTATTCGCTAAGTGAAATTGCTAGCATTGTAGAGTCCAACAATGCGAAAATTTTAAGCTCATATATTACTTCCTTACCAAATTCTACCAAAATGGAGCTTACCATTAAAGTTAGTATTACTGAAGTGGATGCCATCATTGCTGATTTAAGGCGCTTTGAGTACAATGTCATGGCATCATATCAAGATGGTAGTTCTAATGATGACATGATGGAAAGATATGAATCTTTAATGTGCTACTTGAACACCTAATATGATGAAAAACTTATTTGTGTGTTTTATTTTTTTTTTCCTCTCGATTATTGCAATTGCTCAAGAAAAAATTGAAATAACAAACATTTTAATAAAGGGGAACAAAATCACTAAAGGGGACATTATATTAAGAGAGCTTACTTTCAAAAAAGGAGATCTCTTACATCCTACAATGCTTGAAGATAAAATACAGCAAAGCAAGCAGAACCTCACCAATTTGATGCTGTTTAATTTTAATGACATCAGTACTGAAAACAATAATGGGGAAACCAATATTATTGTTGAAGTGGTAGAAAGATGGTACATTTGGCCATATCCTATTTTAGAAATATCTGAAAGAAACTTTAATGTATGGTGGGATGAATTTAAGGAAAGTAATTATTCAGATTTTTCCCGTATGAATTTTGGTGCTTTTTTGGTTTGGGAAAATTTTAGGGGTAAGAATGAATTGCTAAAAATTAAGTACAGGAAAGGCTTTAAAGAGCACTATTTATTCAGCTACGAAATCCCATATTTTAATAAAGAAAAAACCATTGGCTTTACTGTATTTGCACAACAATTCAGAAGAAAAAAATCTTTTTACAACACTTCTGAAAATCAATTACTATACTATGAAAATGACAAGCAATATAGCTCCAAAGATTTTGAATTAAAAATGGATGTCCTTTTCAGAAAGGATACGCGGCACAAGCACAAATTAAAACTGCACTATCTTTTGAGCAATATTGCCGATTCCATTACCTTATTGAATCCAAATTATCTAAACAATGGGCAAAATAATGGAAGCTATTACAAAGTCACATATCAATATACAAATGAGCAAAGAGATTATATTACCTACCCCTTAAAAGGGCATTATTTAAATCTTGAACTTACAAAAAACTTTGCTGGCACAAGCCCTGTGAATCATTTTGAAATTAGGGGGAAAGCTGAAAAACACATTGAAATTCAAAATCGACTCTTCTTAGGGTCAAGTTTTTTAACTAAAGTAACACCTGATACTTTTCAACCCTACTTCGCCCAAAAAGGATTAGGCTTTGAGGATTATGCTCGGACTTACGAATATTATGTTATAGATGGGCAAAGTTTTTGGCTCAGCAAAACAGCAATTAAATATGAGTTAATTAGCAAAACAAATTTTGAACTTCCTTATCTAAAAATGCCACAATTCAAAAAATCACATTATTCCCTTTATTTCTCTGTTTTTACTGATTTAGGCTATGTAATTGATAATCAAAATACCGACAATAATAATCTGACAAATATCCTGCTTTTCGGTAGAGGATGCAGTTTAGATTATGTTACTTATTACAATAAATTATTAAGAATTGAGTTTGGAATTAACCGATTAGGTGAAAAAGGTATATTTTTGCACTTTACTAATCCGTTTTAGTTATGCACATAGCATTATTTGGAACTCCATGCTCGGAACAATTTACCAAATACATTCAACATTTGGTTAGCCGATTAGAAGCAGAAAATGTAAGTGTTTTGGTGTATGAGGAATACTTTAATTTTCTAGAAAATAAGATTGAATTTAAAAAGCATCCAATAATTTTCGATTCATATGAAGGCTTGAAAGATCAGGCCGATTATCTTTTCAGTATAGGTGGAGATGGTACTTTACTAGGTTCTGTTACTTTGGTACGGGATAGTAATATTCCAATATTAGGAATCAATACCGGAAGACTCGGATTTATTTCTAGTATTGCTACCGACCAAATTGAATCGGCCATTACAGATGTTTTGAATAATAATTTTGAAATCAAAAGCAGAACGCTTCTTAGTTTAAAAACAGAAAACAATCTTTTTGGAAAAGTAAATTTTGCTTTAAATGAAGTGGCTGTAGTTAAAAAAGACACTTCATCGATGATTCGGATTGATGCCTTTTTAGATGATGAATTTTTGAACTCTTATTGGGCAGATGGTATTGTAATTGCAACCCCAACAGGCTCTACTGGCTATTCATTATCTTGTGGTGGGCCTATTATTATTCCTGGAAATGACAATGTAATTGTAACCCCTATTGCACCTCATAACTTAAATGTACGTCCAATTGTGCTTTCAGATAAAAATAGTATTAAACTTAAAGTGGCAGATAAAGATCAGTTAGCCCTTGTTTCCCTTGATTCTCGTTTTAGGGCATTTGACTCTTCCATATCTCTTCTTATTAAAAAAGCGGATTTCAAAATTAATCTTATTGAACCTCAATCTCATTCTTTTATTTCGACAATTAGAACAAAGTTGATGTGGGGTATTGACAAAAGAAATTAACCAAAGTACTACCTAAAAAATGAAAATACCTATATTTGCATGATTAAAAAAAATTTCATTTTATGAAGAAAGCTTGTAATAAATCTATCAAAAGAGCTGCTGCAATTACAATTGCTTGTCTTTTTTCTATTGGTATTTTCACAACAGAGGCAAATGCACAAGTAGTTTCATCTACCGAAATTGGAATTATGGGAGGTGGTTCTTATTATTTGGGCGATATGAATGATAAACATTTCGACTATATGATGCCAAGCGGCGGAATTGTAGTTCGAAAAAATATTGATAGGAGAATTACTATAAAAGCAGAAGCGCTTTTAGGCTACATTAGAGGTGATGATAATAGAAATACAAATGATACTGTAAAACTCAATAGAAATTTGCATTTCCGTTCACCCATCTATGAACTTTCTGGCCAAGTGGAGTTTAACTTTTTGCCATATGAAACAGGTAATTCTTTGTATCCTTTTACTCCTTTTATTTTTGCAGGTGTTTCTCTTTTTCGTTTCAATCCACAGGCCGAAGCAAGTAATGGAGAATGGGTAGCATTGCAGCCACTAGGAACAGAAGGCCAAGGAACAACCGCTTTTCAAGACAGAAAAAAATATGCACTTACGCAATTTTCTATTCCTATGGGAGGAGGCTTTAAAATTGCAGTAAACAAAACTTTTAATATTATTTTGGAATATGGTATTCGTAAAACTTTTACCGATTATTTGGATGATATTTCTAGCACTTACACTGGAGGAAACCTGATAGATATGAGTCCTTTAGCTGTAGAGATGTCTGATAAAAGCCTGAACGGGCCTCAAGCCAAAGACTTTCAAAGAGGTGATACAAAAAATAATGATTGGTACACCTTCACTGGCATTACCCTTTCTTTCAAGCTTTTGTCAGAAAAAGAAAGGTGCAATTACTAATTGCTTGTATTTTCTTTAAAATAAATGGCTTTGACTGAGCAGATAACAAAAGAGAATTTACCAAAGCATATTGCCATCACTATGGATGGGAATGGCAGATGGGCTGAGCAAAAGGGGAAATTCAGGGTTTTTGGCCATCAGAATGGCGTAAAAGCAGTGCGTGAAACTGTAGAATCAGCTGCTGAAATCGGCATAAAGTTCTTGACGCTTTATGCTTTTTCAACTGAAAATTGGGACCGTTCTAAAAAGGAAGTAAATGCATTAATGACGCTTCTAATTTCAACCATTAATAAAGAAACCAAAACCTTAATGGATAACAATATCCGATTAGATGCAATTGGAGATTTAGATCAGCTGCCAGAAAAATGCAAAAAGGAACTGAATCAAGCAATTGAAAAAACAAAAAGCAATAAACGCATGACGCTTATTTTAGCGCTTAGTTATAGTGGAAGATGGGAAATAATAAATGCCGTTAACAAAATGATTCTAGAAGAAGCTAAACAAGTAACTGAAGAGGGATTTCAGCAATATTTAAACACAAAAGGCGTTCCAGACCCTGAACTTTTAATCAGAACATCTGGCGAAAAAAGAATTAGTAATTTTTTACTTTGGCAAATTGCTTATACCGAATTGTACTTTACGGATACTTTGTGGCCCGATTTTAGAAAAGAAGATTTGGTTGCAGCTATTTTAGATTATCAAAAAAGAGATAGAAGATTTGGCAAAACCATTGCATAAAAAGAAGATGAAATTGAAAAAACAAATAATATTATTGACACTCCTTTTATGGGTTTTTACAAGCACCCAAGCTCAAGTAGCATTACATAAAGATTTATCTACTGTTGAGTATAACAATCCTGCAGAATACATTATTGGTGGAATCACTATTTCAGGAACGAAATACTTAGATCATCAGACACTGATTAATATTTCAGGATTGGAGGTTGGCGAAAAAGTTGTGGTGCCGGGTGAAGGACTCAGTATAGCCATAAAAAAGTTATGGAAGCAAGGCTTATTCTATGATATTAAGCTTTCGGCCACAAAAATACAAGGCAATAGTATTTTTTTGGATTTCTATTTACAAGAACATCCCCGCCTTTCCAAGTTTAAATTTATTGGCAAGCTGAAAAAATCAGACATTACTGCTATCAAAGAAAAGTTGAAGTTAATGAAAGGGAAAGTACTTAACCAAAATGTAGTAAATAATAGCAAACAGAAAATTAAAGATTATTTTGTAGAGAAAGGTTTTTTGAATAATGAAGTATCTACTGCTCAAAGTATTGATTCTACACTTGTTAATTCTGCTATTTTAGTTTTTACAATAAACAAAAAAAAGAAAGTAAAAATTAAGCAGATAAAGTTCATTGGACTCAAAGAAAGAAATGCAGAAAAGAAGAATATTTTTGGAGAAAAACAGCCTTATATAATAGCTGAGAGTAAGCTGAAAAGAACCATGAAAGATACCAAAGAAAAGAAATGGTATCGAATTTTCAAGGCTTCTAAATTTCTGGCCAATGCTTATGAAAAAGATAAAAATAGCATAATTGCTAAATACAATGAAAAAGGCTTTAGGGATGCAAGAATTATTAATGATACTACTTATTTGAATGCTGACAATACACTAACGGTTGAGCTGCATATTCATGAAGGTGAGCCTTTTTATTTTAGAAATATTTCTTGGGTAGGAAATCAAAAATTTAGCAATGAGGAATTAGATGGATTTCTTGGTATAAAAAAAGGAGAAATATTTGATCAATCTGTTTTAGATTCCAGACTTTTAGGCAATCCTAACGGCACTGACATCAGCTCAAAATATTTAGATGACGGCTATCTGTTTTTTAATATCACCCCACTAGAAATTGCAACAAATAACGATTCTATTGACTTGGAAGTTCGCATTTATGAAGGCAAACAAGCCCGATTGAATAAGGTGTCGGTGAGTGGAAATTCAAAAACCAATGACCATGTGGTAATGCGCGAGATTAGAACTAAGCCAGGCGATTTGTTCAATCGTTCGAATATTATTCGCTCACAAAGAGAATTGGCACAATTGGGTTATTTTGATCCTGAAAAATTAAATATAGACATTGACCCTGATCCTGTAAAACAAACAGTAGATGTAGGTTATATTGTAGAGGAAAAACCTTCTGATCAAATTAATTTGCAAGGTGGATGGGGAGCTGGAAGAGTAGTTGGTTCCTTAGGATTAGTCTTTAATAATTTTTCAGCAAGTAATATTTTTAAGAAAGATGCTTGGTCACCACTTCCTACAGGAGATGGGCAAAAGTTGTCTTTGACGGCATCCTCTAATGGTATTTATTATCAGAATTACAACATTTCTTTTACTGAGCCTTGGCTTGGAGGGAAAAAACCCACTTCCCTTTCTGTTTCTTTGTATAAATCGGTTTCTTCTAATGGACAAACAGGAGATAATAGGGAAGCTATAGAGATAAAAGGGGCTACCATTGGGCTAGGTAAAAGATTAACCTTTCCTGATGATTATTTTACACTTTTTCAAAATATTAATTTCCAGCAATATGAATTGAATAATTCTCAATCCTTTTTTTCCTACACCAATGGTTATTCTAATAATATGAGCTATGGGTTTACCCTTGGCAGGAATTCTGTTGACCAACCTACTTTTCCTAGGAAAGGATCAAATTTTGCTTTGAGCTTAAAGCTAACTCCACCTTTCTCTCTTTTTGATGGAGTAGAAGATTACAGCACTTTGGATGATCAGGATAAATACAAATGGATAGAATATTATAAATGGAAATGGAAATCAACTTGGTACACAGCCTTTGCCGACAAATTGGTGCTAGGAACTAAAATAGAAATGGGGCTCTTAGGTGCCTACAACAGTAGTTTGGGCATCTCTCCTTTTGAAAGGTATTATGTTGGTGGTGACGGTTTATCAGGTTATGGAAGAATAATGGATGGGCGAGAATTGGTAGCATTAAGAGGATATGCTAACAATTCATTATCGCCTCAAACTGGAGGTACAATTTATAATAAATATACTGCTGAAATCAGATATGCAGTGAGCTTGAACCCTACTTCAACCGTTTATGTTTTAGGGTTCTTGGAAGCTGGAGATGCTTGGGACAATTTTGATGAATTTTATCCGTTTGGAGTTAAGCGTTCTGCGGGATTTGGAGTAAGAATCATGCTTCCAATGTTTGGCTTGATGGGATTGGATTATGGTTGGGGATTTGATGATATTCCTAGCAATCCAGATGCTAATGGAGGACAGTTCCATTTTTCGATAGGACAACAATTTTAATTTGTACATTTGTATACCCAAAATATAAAGTTATGACAAAAAAAATTATTTTACTCTTTTTTAGCGTTTTGCTAATTTCTACAGCAGGATATGCACAAAAATTTGCGTATGTTGATACTGACTACATTTTGAATAATATCCCTGAATTTAATCAGGCTCAAGATAAACTAGATGCGATATCGAAAGAATGGCAAAAAGAAATTGAAGGTATTTATGCAGAAGTGGATAAAATGTATCGCGATTATCAAAGCCAGGAAGTGCTGCTTACTGATGAGATGAAGGGAAAAAGAGAAGATGCAATTATTGAAAAAGAAAAATCCGCAAAAGACTTACAGAAAAAAAGATTTGGACCTAATGGTGATTTGTATACCAAAAGACAAGAACTAATTAAGACGTTGCAAGACAAAGTGTATGATGCTATTCAACAATTAGCAGCCAATAGCAAATATGCTGTTATATTTGATAGCTCATCTGATTTAATAATGCTTTACGCAAACCCTAATTTGGATAAAAGCGATAAGATTTTAGAAAATATGGGCTATATCGGAAAAGGAAAATAAAACACAATTAACACAAAAATAAATAGAAAATGAAAATAAGAAAATTAATACTTTTTAGCTTTTTAGCTTTATTAACGATAAGCTCTTTTGGGCAGAACAAATTTGGCTACATTGACTCAAGCGAACTATTATCAGTAATGCCTGAAAAGAAAACTGCCGAAACAGAATTGCAAGACCTTGCAAAAAGTTTGGAATCTCAATTAAGTGCAATGCAGGGGGAATATCAAGCTAGTGTTCAGGATTATCAATCCAATGAAGCAACTTATACTGATTTGGTAAAGCAAGACAAAATTGCTGAAATACAAGGATTGGAACAAAGAATACAAGCTTTCCAACAAAATGCACAAAATGCGTTGCAACAGAAAGAGCAAGAATTATTAGAGCCTATTTTGTCAAAAGCAAGAGCAGCAATAGAAGATGTGGCAAAAGAAGGTAACTTTACTTATATTTTTGATAGTAGTATGGGTAGTATATTATATGCTGATGAGAGCGAAAATGTAATGGCACTTGTAAAAAAGAAACTGGGACTATAAAGCCTGGCTCTGAAACTTGAAAAGCATCTACTATAGATGCTTTTTTTATCTTTATCTCATGAAAAATTTACCTATAGGTGTTTTTGATTCTGGAATTGGAGGACTGACAGTAGCTCATGCATTAAAAGAAAAGCTTCCAAACGAATCCATTGTTTATTTTGGAGACACTGAACATTTACCCTATGGAGAAAAATCTGATGAGGCTATCCAAGATTTTAGTAAAAAAATTGCAAAATTTTTGATGAAGAAAAATTGCAAAGCAATTGTAATGGCCTGCAATTCTGCATCATCAGTTGCCTTTGATGTGGTTAAAAAACAAGCCGATCATATTTCTGTTTTTAATGTTATTGACCCTATTGTGAAAGTAGTAGCTAAAAGCTGTAATGATTGTAAAATTGGTGTAATTGGCACAAAAACCACTATTCAGTCGGGAGTATATAGTCGAAAGATTCAAAGTATTTGCAGCTCAGCCAAAGTAGCATCATTAGCTACTCCACTTTTGGTTCCTATGATAGAGGAAGGTTTTGTTAATGAAAAAATTAGCCATCAGATAATCGCTAATTATTTATCAAAAAAGACGCTTAGCAGTTTGGATTTCTTGATTTTGGCATGCACACACTATCCGTTAATTCATCAGGAAATTTCTGATTTTTATAACAATAAGGTTGACGTGATTGATTCAGCATCAATAGTTGCTGACTCCATTCGCTCAGCTTTAGATAATAAAAATCTTTTAAATAGCAACAAAACACCTAAGTATCAATTTTATGTTTCTAATTTTACCAACTCCTTTGCTGAAAGCGCAAAGTTTTTCTTTAAGGAAGAGATTAAAATAAAAGAAGTAAATATTTGGAATTAAATTTTTGAAAATGAATTATAGTATCTATGCAGAAAGCACCCCCAACCCAGCAGTGATGAAGTTTGTTGCCAATAAAATATTATTAAATGAAAATTTGGAAATATTAAGTGCAGAAGAAGCAAAACATATACCCCTTGCTGCCGCCATATTTAATTTTCCCTTTGTAAAAGGATTATTTTTAAGCGGTAATTTTATTGCGATTACAAAAAATGAAAGTGTAAAATGGGAAGATATTGCAATGCAAATCAGATCTTTTATTAGCGATTTTCTAAATGAGAAAGGGATTGATATTGATGAGAAAGAGATTGTAAAAAAAGTAAAGAATGAAAGTATTATTGAGGAACAAACTTTTTCTGATTTAGAAACAAAAGTAGCTGATGTTTTAGAAGAATACATTCAGCCAGCTGTAGAATCAGATGGTGGTTTTATTTCATTAAGAGCAGTAGAAAATGGAATTGTTTCTGTTGTATTGAAAGGTGCTTGTAGTGGTTGCCCTTCCTCTTCACTAACGCTAAAACAAGGGATTGAAAGCCTTTTAAAACAAAAATTTCCAGATCAGATAAAAGAAGTAGTATCCTATGAAGAATAAAAAAAGCCCTTTAAAGGGCTTTTTTATTTTTTTATTAAAAATGAGTAATTATGCGTGCATCCAGTCTTTTTTGGCAAGTAATTCTTCTTCCGATTCAACATGATCTTCATCAGAGACACAACAATCTACTGGACAAACTGCTGCACATTGTGGCTCGTCATGAAAACCTTTACATTCAGTACATTTATCGGTAACAATATAATAGAAATCTTCAGAAAAAGCCCCTGCTGTACGCTCCTTGTCTGCATCAGCAGAACCACCATCTATCAATGAAACATCTCCTGATAAATTGGTACCATCAGCATATCTCCAAGGAGCATCTTCCTCATAAATTGCATTATTAGGACATTCTGGTTCACAAGCGCCACAATTAATACAATCGTCTGTAATTTTAATCGCCATAATTATTTTTTATTATTTTAAATGAAAAACAAAAATAATTCTTTTTTCAATACTATTTACATTACCACCTTGCCAAGCTTAATTTATAACTCTTCTAAATTACTGATAAAAAAAAGAAAAATATCTAATCAAGCTTTGTACTTTTGTTGCCATGAATTCTTTAGAAAGAAAAATGGAGCGCGATAGCAAAGTAGTTGATTTAGAAAAAGTTGTCATTAAGTTTGCTGGAGACTCAGGAGATGGTATGCAATTAACTGGAACACAGTTTACCGATACTTCTGCTCTTTTAGGAAATGACTTGGCTACTTTCCCTGATTTTCCTGCAGAAATTAGGGCGCCACAAGGTACGGTTGCTGGTATTTCTGGCTTCCAAGTTCATATTGGAAAAATTGACATTAACACACCTGGAGATATAGCTGATGTATTGGTAGTCATGAATCCTGCTGCATTAAAAGCCAATAAAGATTGGGTAAAAAAAGGAGGAACAATTATTGCTAATATTGACAGTTTTTCCAAAAGAGATTTGGAAAAAGCAGGCTATGAACAATCTCCTTTGGAAGACAATTCTTTTCAAGGGTATAATTTAGTAGAAGCACCCATTACTTCTCTAACGCGTGAGGCTTTAAAAGATTCTGGGCTTGATGGAAAAAGTATAAGTAGAAGTAAAAATATGTTTGCCCTAGGTATTGTCTATTGGATGTTTAACAGGCCAATGCAACAAACTGAAAATTTCTTGAAAAAGAAATTCTTTAAAAAACCTAATTTGGTAAAAGCAAATATCAAGGTGTTGCATGCGGGTTATCATTTTGCAGAAACCATTGAAGCTCTTCCTTCTTCATATACGGTTTTACCGGCTAATCTTAAGAAAGGAACTTACCGAAATATAATGGGGAATCAAGCAATGGCATGGGGATTTTTGGCAGCAGCTGAAAGGGCAAATAAGGAACTATTTTTAGGCTCTTATCCTATAACCCCTGCATCTGATATTTTACATGAATTAGCTAAACACAAAAATTTTGGCGTAAAGACATTTCAAGCAGAAGATGAAATTGCAGGAATCTGTGCAGCTATCGGCTCAAGTTTTGCGGGTAACCTAGCCATTACCACTACTTCTGGCCCAGGATTTGCACTAAAAGGTGAGGCGCTTGGATTGGCAATAATGGCAGAACTTCCATTGGTTGTAGTAGATGTGCAAAGGGGCGGTCCTTCTACTGGTTTGCCCACCAAAACAGAACAATCTGATTTGATGCAAGCACTATATGGTAGAAATGGGGAAAGCCCTGCAGTTGTAATTGCTGCAAGCACGCCAGCAAATTGTTTTGATTGGGCTTATATGGCATCAAAAATTACATTGGAACACAACACCCCTGTTGTTTTACTTTCAGATGGATTTTTAGGTAATGGTGCTGAACCTTGGCGCATTAAATCCACTCATGATATGCCAGAGATAAAGGCTAATATTACAACTGCAACAGAAGATTATCAGCCCTACATGAGAGATGAAAAAACGCTTGCAAGAAGCTTAGCAATTCCTGGAACAAAAGGACTAGAACATAGACTAGGCGGCCTAGAAAAAGAAGATGTAAGTGGGAATGTATCTTACGATCCTGAGAATCATCAAAAAATGTGCAATTTAAGGGCAGAAAAAGTAGCGCGTGTGACCAATCACATTCCAAAGCAAGAAGTGTACGGAAAACAAGAAGGTGATTTATTGGTAATTGGCTGGGGAGGAACTTTTGGGCATTTGTATTCTACTGTTGATGCACTTGAAAGAGCAGGTTATAGTATAGGACTTTGTCAATTCAACTACATCAATCCTTTACCCAAAAATACGACTGATATATTAGCTAAGTACAAAAAGATTGTAGTATGCGAACTTAATAGCGGGCAATTTGCCAATTATTTGCGTATGAATTTTCAGGAATACCATTTTGAGCAATACAATAAAATTCAAGGGTTTCCTTTCACTACAACTGAGTTAGAAGAACATTTTAAATCCTTATTAAAAAAGTAAATGCAAGCGCCAACACATAAAGATTTTTCGAGCGACCAAGAAGTTAGATGGTGTCCTGGCTGTGGCGATTACGCCATTTTAAGAGCCATACAAAAAGCACTGCCTCAATTGGAAAGAAAAAAAGAAGATTTTGTTTTTATCTCAGGGATTGGCTGTTCATCTCGCTTTCCTTATTATATGAATACGTATGGCTTTCATACTATTCATGGTAGAGCACCCGCATTTGCTACAGGAGTAAAATTAGCCAATCCAAATTTGAGTGTTTGGCAAATAACTGGAGATGGAGATGCCTTGGCTATTGGTGGAAATCATTTTATACATGCACTCAGAAGAAATGTAAATATCAATATCTTGCTTTTTAATAACGAAATATACGGCCTTACAAAAGGACAGTTTTCGCCTACTTCTCAAAAAGGATTACAGACAAAATCCAATCCACATGGTACAACAGATGAGCCGTTTATACCAAGTGATTTGGCCATAGGAGCGCAAGGCACATTTTTTGCAAGAGTAGTAGATACTAACCCTAAACTGATGCAAGAAATTTTCACCCAAGCAGAAGCGCATAAAGGAACCTCTTTGGTAGAAATTCTGCAAAATTGTGTCATATTTAATGATAAAACCTTTGCGGATATTACGGCTAAAGAAGTAAAGCTTGATAATCAAATTGTACTGGAAGATGGCAAACCTATGCTGTTTGGAAAAGAAGGCAATAAAGGACTGAGGTTAAATGGCTTTAAATTGGAAGTCGTAACGGTTGGGGAAGATGGAGTAACTGAAGATAATATACTAGTGCATAATGCTACTGAACAAGATCCTACCCTGCATGCTATGCTAGCAAGGATGAGACCACCAGCATTTCCTGCAGCTTTAGGAATTATCCGAAAAGTGAAAAGACATACTTATGATGAGGGGGTAATTGCCCAAATAAAAAAGGAGCAAAAAGATGCTCAATTCAATACAGTAGATGACTTGCTTAATGCAGGTGATACCTGGGAAATAGGTTAGATCCCTAAGGATTTTTTAACATCACCATCTAGCAAATGTGTAGTAGGATCTTCCAAACATTCTTTTACCCTACATAAAAACCCTACCGATTCTCTACCATCAACAATTCGATGATCGTAAGAAAGTGCTACATACATTATAGGCCTAATTGCAACTTTTCCATCAATAGCCATGGGGCGTTCAACAATGTTATGCATCCCTAAAATAGCGGATTGTGGCGGGTTGATAATTGGAGTAGAAAGCATGGAGCCAAACACCCCTCCATTGGTAATGGTGAAGGTGCCGCCTAACATTTCTTCAATGGTTATTTTGCCTTCCCTAGCTTTTATAGCCAATCGTTTTATTTCTTGTTCTACTTGGACAAAGCTCATCAGTTCTGCATTTCTTAATACAGGAACCATAAGTCCCTTAGGCGCACTTACAGCTATGCCGATATCTGCATAATTATGGTGTATTACATCTCCGCCGTCAATCATGGCATTTACATCTTTAAACTCCATTAATGCAGTAGTAACAGCTTTGGTAAAAAAGGACATAAATCCTAACCCTACCTCATGCTTTTCCTTAAAAGTCTCTTTATATTTTTTTCTGATTTCGAAAATAGCCGTTATATCTACCTCATTGAAGGTAGTGAGCATAGCTGTTTCATTTTTAACCGCTACAAGGCGTGAGGCAATTTTTCTTCTTAAAGCAGACATTTTTTTTCTACCTGTTCCTCTTGGACCATCAATTTTCACTTCTTCCAGACTGCTTAACACATCCTCTTTTTTAATCTTATCAGCATTGGAGCTAATTGAATTTGGAGATACATCATGTTGCTCAATAATGGATTTGGCAAGAGGTGTTGTTTTAGCGCCTTTCATATCCGACTTTCCAGTTGTTTTTTTTGGGGCCTGAGGACTTTCAGTTGCTGTTTGTTTTGCTGCTTTTACAGTTCCTTTTGCACTAGTATCTATAATGCAAACCACATCTCCAACCGCAACAGTTTCTCCACTTTCTACTACAATTTTAATGGTCCCGCTCTCTTCTGCTGGTAATTCCAATGTAGCTTTATCGGAATCAATCTCAGCAATGGACTGATCTTTTTCTACATAATCGCCATCTTCAACTAGCCAATCGGCTATTTCTACTTCTGATATGGATTCTCCCGGGCTCGGGACTTTCATTTCTAATAACATCTTATCTAAGATTTAAAAACTTCATCTATTATTTTAGCTTGCCTAATGGCAGCATCTTTGCTCGATCCACTTGCAGTTGCAGCACTCGCACTTCTGGATATCAACTCCAGAGGATAAGCACGCAACTGAGCCAACAAATAAGACCAAGCTCCCATATTTTCAGGTTCTTCTTGTGCCCAAATTAGTTTTTCAGCATCATACTTTTTTATCAGCTCTTCTATCTGCTCTATAGGTAGTGGATATAACTGTTCTAAGCGAACTAATGCCGTGCTATTGTCTTTTAATTCTTCTCTTTTTTGCAATAATTCGTAATATAGTTTCCCACTGCAAAATACTAGTTTTTTCACCTGCTTAGCATTCAAATTTTCATCATCAAAAATAGCTTGAAATTCACCACTAGCCAATTCTTCCATTTTTGAGTTACATAATGGATGACGCAACAAACTTTTTGGCGAAAATACCACAAGAGGTTTTCGGAAATCTCTTTTTAATTGCCTTCTTAAAACATGAAAGAAGTTGGCAGGAGTAGTACAATTTACCACCTGCATATTGTATTGGGCACAAAGCTGTAAATAACGCTCCAATCTAGCTGAAGAATGTTCTGCTCCTTGCCCTTCATATCCATGAGGGAGCAACATTACCAAGCCACTCATTACTTTCCATTTATCCTCAGCACAAGAAATAAATTGATCCAACATAATTTGAGCACCATTACTGAAATCGCCAAACTGAGCCTCCCAAATGCTTAAAGTATTTGGTCTTATAATGGAATACCCATAATCAAAACCTAACACGCCATATTCTGATAAATGCGAATTATAAGCCTTAAAAGTAGCTTTATCATTAATTTCATTTAAGGGGCATATCTCATCTTCCGATTCTTCAATTTTCAAAATAGCATGCCTGTGCGAAAAAGTTCCTCTTTCCACATCTTGTCCGCTTAAACGAATATCGTGTCCTTCTGCTAAAAGCGTACCGTAAGCAAGCAATTCTCCCATTGCCCAATCTAACTTATTCGCATCTACCATCTTCTTTCTGTCAGCAAGTAGCCTTTGGGTTTTTTTGAATAATTTATCCGCATCCTTTAAGTTGTATAATTGCTCGGCTACTTTTTTAAGTGTTTGCATACTTACCTTAGTGTCAGTACTTTCAAAAGTTGCATGCTTGCACCTTTTAATGGTTTCCCCCTGCTCTGATAAAAAAGGCGTGATTCTTGCTTTTTCAATTTCTTTTGCCTGATCAAAACGCTCTTGTAAAAGAGATGTAAATTCCTCTTGCATATCTTTAGCAATTTCTGCCTCTACAACCCCCTCATTTTTCAGTCGATTACTATAAATTTCTCTAGGATTAGGATGATTTGCAATGGCTTTGTACAATAAAGGCTGAGTGAATCTAGGCTCATCCCCTTCATTATGTCCGTACTTTCGGTAGCATAATAAATCAATAAACACATCTTTATTGAATTGTTGCCTGTACTCAGCTGCAATTTGTAAAGTATGGACCACCGCTTCTACATCATCTCCATTCACATGAAAAACTGGAGAAAGCGTCACTTTTCCAACATCTGTGCAATAAGTACTCGATCTGGCATCTAAATAGTTAGTGGTAAAACCAACTTGATTGTTTACCGCTATATGAATAGTTCCTCCTGTTTTGTAACCCTCAAGTTGAGCCATCTGAATGACCTCATAAACCACCCCTTGCCCAGATAAAGCAGCATCTCCATGCAGCAGAATTGGGATGATTTTTTTACTATCACTATCATACTGCTCATCTATTTTTGCTCTTGTAATACCCTCTACAACAGGATCAACAGCTTCTAAATGAGAAGGGTTTGGCGAAAGACTCATCTTTATGGTTTTTCCATTCGCACATTCTTGACTGGCAGTAAAGCCCAAATGATATTTCACATCTCCTGCAATAAAATCATCCTCATATTCTTTACCTTCAAACTCAGAGAAAATATCTTTATAGGTTTTGTTAAAAATATTAGCCAATACATTTAGTCTTCCTCTATGTGCCATTCCCATTACAAATTCGTCTACTCCTAAATCTGCACTGTGTTCTATAAGGGCATCTAGTGCAGGAATTAATGATTCTGCACCTTCTAATGAAAAGCGTTTTTGCCCAACAAATTTGGTATGTAAAAAATTCTCAAAAGCAACCGCTTGATTGAGTTTGTGCAGAATATGTTTTTTCTGCTCAGCAGAAAAACTGGGAGTATTTGCATTCTGATGCAAACGATTTTTAATCCATTCTACTTCCTCAGGCTGGCGGATATACATATACTCCACACCTATTGATTGGCAATAAACTTGCTTCAGATGTTTGATGATATCTTTCAGCTTTGCAGGACCAATTCCCACTTGATTCCCTGCCTGAAAAACGGTATCTAAATCCGCTTCCTCTAAGTCAAAGTGTTTAATATCTAGAGTAGGATAATATTTTCTTCTTTCTCTTACTGGATTGGTTTGGGTAAAAAGATGTCCTCTTTTTCTGTAAGCATCAATCAAATTAATGACTTTGAATTCTTTTTGAAAAGCTGTATTAACCTCTTCTTCTGTGTAAAGCTCTTTTGCAAAGTCAAAACCTTGGAAAAAACTCCTCCAATCTTCATGTATGCTGTCCGGATTTTTTACAAAATCTTCATACATCTGTTCCAACATGCCAGTATGTGCAGCTCCTAGGAAAGGAAATTTATCCATTTTGTGGGTTAAAAGTTGAGGGCAAAATTATCTAATTTTATTGATATAAGTTTGAAAGATTAGGAAATGTTTTTTCTTAAAACAACTTTATACAATTCCCTTTTCACAATAAGTTCCGCTAACATTTCGGTAAAAGAAAGTGTGCTTGTTTTCATTTTCTCTTGCACTATCTCTTCTGACAAATCAATGCGATAGAGCAAATTATATAACAACTTTAGATATTGCTCATGAATAGCATACACTAATTTTTCTGTGTGTGCAAAAAGGGATTTGTAATCAGAAACTGGCATTTCAATATCAAAATTAATACCAATCATCAAAAAGTCTTTTTTCAATTGCGCTAGGGTTTCTTGTAAATATTGATTGGCTTTTAGTTGCGCATTTATATTTGTCAATTCCATTAGGAAATTCTAGCCATTAATTTTTTTGAAAAATCTAACAGTGGTTGTTTTTTATCTGAATCTATTACATCCAAATGTTTCATTGCTATTGTATAATAAGCTTTCATCATATCGATTGTATGCTGTTGAATAGCTAAATCAGTATAAATTTTTTTTATAGCCATTATCTTTTGCTCGGAATCATCTTCATCTGCATAATAACTGACTAAATCCTTCTTTTGTTGATCCTTTGCAAGTTGAAGCGCTTTCAAGAACAGAAATGTTTTTTTATTGGAACGAATATCCCCACCTATTTGTTTTCCAAAATCCGCTTCATCTCCAAAAACATCTAACAAATCGTCTTTCAATTGAAATGCAATACCCATATTTATACCAAATTGATACAAATGATCTTGCTCATCTTTGGAAGCATTTGCTGTAATCCCTCCAATTTGTAAAGATGCCGCTAATAGTACAGCAGTTTTGTATTCAATCATTTTAAGGTATGTTTGAAGAGGAACTTCTTTTTGGCTTTCAAAATCCATATCCATTTGTTGCCCTTCACAAACTTGAGTTGCGGTTTTATTAAATACAGCTAACAACTCTTTGATAATAGATTGGTCCACATCAGCCATAAAATTATAAGACTGTACCAACATAGTATCTCCAGATAAAATCGCTACATTTTTATTCCATTTTTCATGTACTGTTTGTTGTCCTCTCCTTAAAGGCGCTTGATCCATAATGTCGTCATGAAGCAAGGTGAAATTGTGGAAAATCTCAATTCCAAGAGCGGGAGAAATTGCCTTTTCTATCTTGTCATCAAACAATTGATGGGCCATTAAAAGCAAAATAGGACGCATTCTTTTGCCCCCTAATCCTATCAGATATTCAATTGGCTGGTAAAGTTTTTCAGGCTTCCTTGGAAAATCTAACTTCTCCAGTTCTACCTCAATGACTGCACTTAATTGTGATAAATTTTGCATTAACTATTAGCTATTTTTATCAGGTATTCTCCATATCCACTTTTTCTAAGTGGCTCAGCTATACTTAACAATTGTTTTCTTTCAATAAAACCCATTTTGTATGCAGCCTCTTCAATACAGCCTATTTTTCTGCCTTGGCGTTCTTGTATAACTTGTACATACTGATTGGCTTGCATTAAAGATTGAAATGTTCCTGTGTCAAGCCAGGTGGTTCCTCTTCCTAAAAGACGAACATCTAATGCTCCTTTTTCTAAATATGCCTTATTGACATCTGTAATTTCGTATTCACCCCTTGCTGAAGGCTGAATATTTTTAGCAATTGCAACCACTGAATTATCGTAATAATAAAGCCCTGGAATAGCATAATTCGACTTTGGATTTTTTGGTTTTTCTTCAATGGATAGCACTTTTAAGTTTTTATCGTATTCTACCACACCATAGCGTTCAGGATCATGCACATGATAACCAAAAATAACCGCACCATCCACATCATTACAAGATTCCAGGGTTTTCTTTTTCATTTGAAAAATATTATCCCCCAAGATCAAACAAACTTTTTCGTCTTCAATAAATTCTTCTCCTAATACAAAAGCTTGTGCCAATCCATTAGGGATTTCTTGCGCTTTATATGCAAACTTGCAGCCTAATCTGCTACCATCACCTAAAAGTTTTTTAAATAGTGGCAAATCATGTGGGGTAGATATAATAAGTATCTCATTTATTCCAGAATACAATAATGTAGATAGTGGATAATAAATCATTGGTTTATCATATATCGGCATCATTTGTTTGCTTGTCGAAATGGTAAGTGGATGCAAACGCGTTCCTGAACCTCCCGCTAAAATTATTCCCTTCATTTAATTTTTGTTTTGACTTTCATTCTTTTTAAATCAACATCTTCTTCTTCATCAAAAATATCGAGTAACGGCTCTTTAAATGCTTCTGTAGTAATGCGCTTTTCTAAAGTAAGTAAAAGTGCAGGTAACAGAAGTAAGTTGGCAAGCATTGCTATTAAAAGCGTTATGGAAACCAAAAGCCCCAAAGCAACCGTTCCTCCAAATTCTGAGGCAATAAAGATAAAAAATCCACAGAAAAGAACAATAGAAGTGTAAATCATGCTGACTCCCGTCTCTTTTAACGCTGCAATAACAGAGCGTTTAATGTTCCATTTTTTAGCAATTAGCTCTTGCCTGTATTTTGCTAAAAAGTGAATGGTATCATCAACAGATATTCCAAAAGCAATACTAAACACTAAGATAGTTGATGGTTTTATTGCAATACCAAAATAACCCATAATGGCTGCAGTTAAAAGCAGGGGAATCAGATTTGGAACAAGAGAAACCACCACCATTCTAAAGGAATTAAACATCCAAGCCATAAAAATGGAAATTAGAACAATCACAAGAAATAAAGAGGTAAATAGATTTCTGACCAGGTATTTTGTGCCATTTAAAAACACTATACTGGAACCTGTCATACTTACATTATATTTTTCGCTATCAAATATTTTATTAATCTTAGGTTGTAAAAATTCCATTAAACTATCTAACCTTGGTGTGCTAATATCTGCCATGCGCATACTGATTCTTGTAATTTGATTCAATGAATCTGTAAAAGGAATTTCACTTAACTTATTATCCTCTTGCATTCCTTTAGCATACGAAAGAATCCAGCTTTTTTCTTGTGTATTTGGAAGCATATAAAAACTGCTATCACCATTATAAAATGATTGTTTGCTGTATTTTGCAAAATCTGCAATTGATATGGTTCTTGAAATTTCCGGAAAACTATCTAATACTGTTTGAAGTGCTGCTATTTTTTGCAAAACAGAAAGTTTCATCACCCCATTTTTCTTTTTGCTCTCTAATAAAATTTCGGTAGGCATAACGCCAGAAAAATGATTTTCAAAGAACTTGATATCTTTATACAATACACCTGACTTTGGTAAATCATCTGTCAAATTTCCTGTTGTTCTTATTTGAAAAATTCCAAAAACACCCAATGTAACTACCAATATGGTGACAATATAAATTTGTGTTCTTTTATGTTGCACTAAATGGATTAATGTATTTACTGCATATTTTATCCATTTTTTATCCAAATGCTGAGTATGTTTTCTTTTCGGAGGATCAAAATAAGAAAGTGCTATTGGAATAAGAATAAGAGAGAAAAGAAATATCAGCATGATATTCATAGATGCAATTAGACCAAATTCTTTAAGCGTTTGGCTTTTTGTAAGCACAAAAGCAGCAAATCCAGAAGCTGTAGAAAGATTAGTAAGTAAGGTAATATTCCCTACTTTATTGATAATTCTAGAAATGGCTTTAATCTTGTTTTTATGCCGTTTAAACTCTTTGTGGTATTTATTAAGCAAGAAAATACAATTCGGAATACCAATTACAACTATTACAGGAGGCACTAAGGCCATAATAATGGAAATCTCAAATCCGAAAATTGCCATGCTTCCAAAAGACCAAATTACACCAGTAATAACCACAAACATGCAGATTAAAGTCACCCTTGCAGAACGGAAAAAGAGATAAAGAATAAGAGCAGTTATCAGTAAAGTCAAAATAATAAATAGGCTAATCTCTTTCTTTATTTGAATAGAATTTACGGTTCTGATATAAGGCAATCCGGAATAGTGTAATGTTAAGTTTTGCTTTTGCGCAAATACTTCTCCTTTTTGATGTATCAATTGAATTAAACCTTCCCTTTCTTTTGTTTTTAGTATCTCCTTATTGATACTAACAAGCATTAAGCTTGCTTTAGATTCATCATTATAAAACAAATCTTTATAAAATGGCTGAGCCATTAATTGGTCCACAGATTTATTGAAAGCTTCTTGAGACTGATCTTCCTTTTTATACCATGGGATAGTGTTAAAACTTTTTTGAACACTGTCTTTTACCAAAAGGGATAAATCGTCAATGGAAGTAGTAGATTCAACCCCTGGAATATCATTTAATTCATGAGTTAAATTCACCCATGCATTATAGTTTGAAAGCTCAAATATATTAGGATTAATTACACCAATAACCATTGTGTTCTTGTTGTCCCCAAAGTGATGTTTAAAGTTTTCGTAATCCTTAAATTCAGCTGAATTTTTTGGCAAAATTTTTGCCATTTGATAAGAAAGCTTTACGCTTTTCGCCTGATAAAGCATATATGCTGAGGACAAGATTATCATAAGCAAAATAGCCAGTCTGAAGCGTAAAATGATTCTAGAAATAACTATCCACATAAAAAAATATCTACTTTTTTAGCCCTTAAAAAATTGGCTCGAAAATAAGCACAAAAAATGATTAACAGACGATATAACGCATTAATATATTGTAATCTTATGTGCTCAAATACCTTTTATAATTATTGCATAAAAAAAGGCTCAATATTGAGCCTTTTACCTTCTTATTGTAGCCTTTATTATATTGTTAAGATTTCTTTCTCTTTAGTAGAAAAGTGATCTTCTGTTTTTTGAATATATGAATCCGTAAGTTTTTGCACTTCTGCCTCAGCATCTTTTTCCATATCTTCTGACAAGCCATCTTTCGCTAACTTTTTGATTTCGTCATTCGCTTTTTGACGCACACTTCTAATGCTGATTTTGCATTGTTCAGCTTCTGCTTTGGCTTGTTTTACCAATTCCAATCTTCTTTCTTCTGTTAGTGGAGGAATGTTAATCATTATCATTTCACCATTATTCATAGGCGTGAAACCTAAGTTAGCTTCCATTATTGCCTTTTCAACATCTTGCAATACAGATTTATCCCATGGTTGAATAGAAATGGTTTGGGCATCTGGAGTATTTACATTAGCCATTTGGCTAATTGGTGTTGAGCTGCCATAATAATCAACTTGCACACTATTAAGCATTTGCGGATTAGCCTTTCCAGCTCTAATTTTAGCAAGCACTAATTCCAAATGCCTTATGGATTCTTCCATTTGTTCTTTGGTAACATCTAGGTGAAATTTTACTTCTTCTATCATAGACTTAAGCTTTGCGCAAGATTATTAAAAATTGACTAAAGTTCCAACTTTTTCTCCACTACATACCTTTCTCAGATTTCCACTAAGGTTCATATTGAACACTTTGATAGGTAAATTGTTCTCTTTACAAAGGGTAAATGCGGTTAAATCCATTACCTTCAATCCCTTCTTGTACACCTCATCAAAGGAAATAGCATCATACATTTTTGCACTTTCATCTTTTTCAGGATCAGCAGTATAAATTCCATCAACCCTTGTGCCTTTAAGAATTATGTCTGCTTCAATTTCAATAGCTCTTAATGTTGCAGCTGTATCAGTTGTAAAATAAGGATTACCTGTTCCTCCTCCGAATATCACAACTCTACCTTTTTCTAAATGACGAATGGCTTTTCGTCTGATGTAAGGCTCTGCAATTTGCTCCATTTTTATTGCTGTAAGCAGCCTGGTTTGGATATCAATTTTTTCAAGTGCTGATTGCAAAGCCATACCATTAATTATAGTAGCTAGCATCCCCATAAAATCTCCTTGAACTCTATCAAAACCAGCTCCTTCTGATTGAACCCCTCTATAAATATTTCCTCCTCCAATTACAATAGCAACCTCTACTCCAATTTTTGTAATTTCATGAATTTCATTGGCATAATCGGTTAGTTTTTTAGGATCAATACCATATTGCTCCTTCCCCATTAATGCTTCTCCACTTAATTTTAACAAAATTCTCTTGTACTTCATAATTGGAAATTAAATTTTTCCAAAGATAGTTTTTTCACTCAAAGTAAAAATAATTGATTTCAAATTTTTGAACAACAAAAAAGCCGCTATGAAAAGCGACTTTCTTAATCAAAATATTTAAACTTTTAGCCCAAAGAAACTCTTTTAAAGTTGCTTACCGCAACATCTCCATAACTTGCAATATAGCTAGCAACACTTTTCTTCTCATCTTTAATAAAGTTCTGATCCAATAGGCATTGCTCTTGATCTAATGTGGTGTTATCAGAAATAAATCTGTCTATTTTTCCAGGAACAATTTTATCAAAAATATGTTCTGGTTTTCCTTCTGCTTTTAGTTGATTTTCAATTTCTGATTTAGCATTTTCCAACACCTCATCTGTAAGTTGTGCCATTGAAATAAATTGAGGAACATTTTTTAATGTTTTGCCTAATCTTCCTAATTCAATATTATCTTTCTCTATTGCCGCAATTCTTGCCTCAGTTTCTGAAGCAACATACTCGATATCAAAATCTTGGTACGATAAAGTAGTTGCACCCATTGAAGCAACTTGCATTGCTAAATCCTTAGCAAGCACATCAGCACTATCAACAGAATTATTCAATCCAATCAAAACAGCAATCTTTACACCATGTGTGTAGGAACCAACATAATTAGCCTCTACTCTTTCAAATGCAGAAATGGCTAATTTTTCACCTATAACTCCTGTTTGCTCTACTAACTTTTCTTCTACACTCATGCCGTCAAAATCGGCAGTCATAAAGGAATTAATATCTTTATGATTTAAGGCAATATCAACAAATTGACTAGCCAGTTCTTTGAAAGAATCGTTTTTAGCAACAAAGTCAGTTTCGCAAGCCAATACTATAGCAACACCAGCAGTATTATCAGCATTTATCTTAGTAATTGCTACTCCTTCAGTTGCTTCTCTATCAGCTCTGTTAGCTGCTACTTTTTGTCCTTTCTTTCTTAATACTTCAATTGCAGCATCAAAATCTCCACTTGCTTCAACCAAAGCTTTTTTGCAGTCCATCATACCTGCACCTGTTTGTTTTCTTAGTTTGGCTACATCAGCCGCTTTAATTTCACTCATTCTTATTTTTCTGTTTTTGTGGTTTTTTCCTTACTTTCTTTTTCTTGCTTTTCTGTTTTTGCTTTTTTAGCATTTTCCATGGCTTTTTCTTCCATAGCTTTGTTCTTTTCTGCCAATCCTTCAGCAACTGCAGTAGTTAAAATCTCAACTATGCACTCAATAGATTTAGAAGCATCATCATTTGCAGGAATAGGGAATTCTACCAAATTAGGATCTGAATTGGTGTCCACCATTGCAAAACATGGAATATTAAGCTTTTTAGCTTCAGCAACCGCTATCTTTTCTTTATTGATGTCTACAACAAAAATAGCAGAAGGCATTCTATTCATTTTAGCAATACTGCCTAAATTTTTCTCTAACTTTTCTCTAGTTCTTGAAATTTGCAAACGCTCTCTTTTTGAAAGAGTTTCAATAGTGCCATCTTCATTCATCTTATCAATGGAGTCCATTTTCTTCACTGCTTTTCTGATAGTAACAAAATTGGTAAGTAACCCTCCTGGCCATCTTTCAGTAATATATGGCATATTGATTTTCTGTACTTTTTCGGCAACTATATCTTTTGCTTGTTTTTTGGTAGCCACAAACAAAATCTTCTTCCCTGATTTTACAATTTGTTTCATTGCAGAAGCTGCCTCCTCAATTTTTGCTACTGACTTATTTAAGTCGATAATGTGAATGCCATTTCGCTGCATAAATACATAAGGAGCCATTGCAGGATTCCACTTTCTTTTTTGATGGCCAAAATGCACACCTGCATCCAATAATTGTTTGAAATTTGTTCTCATGTTTACTTTCTTTTTACTTGTTTAAGCAACCCTTAGGTAGAAGTAGTTAGCTTGTCCTAAAAGTTTAGATGCTAAACATTTGTTAATAATTAAAATTCTATCTTTTAACCCATTGGAATTTCTTCCTGGCTTTCTTTTGTCCTGGTTTTTTACGCTCTACAACTCTAGGATCTCTTGTTAGCAAACCTTCTGCTTTTAATGCAGTTCTGTTTTCTGCATCAAACTCACAAAGTGCTCTTGCAATAGCTAATTTTATAGCATCCGCCTGACCTGTAGTTCCGCCACCAAAAACATTTACTTCGATGTCAAACTTTCCTTGTGAATCCACCACTTTAAGCGGCTGGTTTATTTTGTAAAGTAATGCGTCAGTTGAAAAATATTCTTTACTATCTTTTTTGTTAATTGTAATGTTGCCTTTCCCTGCTGACATATAAATTCTAGCAACAGATGCTTTTCTTCTCCCTATCGTGTGAATAGTATCCATATTATTTTAAGTCGTTTAAGTTAAGTACTTTTGGTTTTTGTGCCTCTTGCGCATGCTCTACATCTGCATAGATGTAACAATTTTTTAGGATTGCTCTGCCTAATTTATTTTTAGGTAGCATTCCTTTAATAGCATGTTTTACTACAGACGTTCCGTCTTTTACAAGCATTTCTGCAGGCGTAATTCTTTTTTGACCTCCTGGAAAACCAGTATGTGAAAAGATTTCTCTTTTGTCCATTTTATTTCCTGTCATTACAATTTTTTCTGCATTGATAACAACAACATAATCTCCACAATCGGCATGAGGAGTGTAGTTAGTTTTGTACTTTCCTCTTAAAACTTTGGCAACTTTTGAAGCCATTCTTCCAAGAGTTTGTCCTTCAGCATCAACAAGCCACCACTTTTTGTCGGCATTCTCTTTGTTTACTGATAATGTCTTGTAACTTAGTGTGTCCACAATTTTATTTTTTTATTCCTAATTTTTAAGGGCTGCAAATTTACAATTATTTTTCATATACAACAAAAAAACATGAAGCAGAAATTATTGAATTATTTTAAGCACTTTTCCTACCTTAACAAAAGCATTTATTGCCCTATCTAAGTCTACTTGGGAATGTGCTGCAGAAATTTGCACCCTAATTCTCGCTTTTCCTTTTGGTACAACTGGGAAAAAGAAGCCGATTACATATATCCCTTCATCCAATAATTTATTGGACATCTGCTGAGCTAATTTAGCATCATACAACATGATAGGAGTAATAGGATGTACTCCATCTGGAATATCAAAACCTGCACCTGTCATTTTTGCTCTGAAATATTGAGTATTTTCTTCTAATTTATCTTTTAAATGAGTAGAATCTGAAAGCAAATCAATCACTTTTGATGCCGCCCCAACAATTGAAGGAGCTAAAGAATTTGAGAATAAATACGGACGAGATCTTTGTCTTAACATATCTATGATTTCTTTTCGGCCAGAAGTAAATCCTCCCATAGCCCCACCCAATGCTTTGCCTAAAGTTGAAGTGATAATATCTACTCTATCCATCACATTACAATGCTCGTGCGTACCTCTTCCTGTTTTTCCCACAAAACCTGTAGAGTGGGAATCATCTACCATAACTAAAGCATCATACTTCTCAGCCAAATCACAAATTTTATCTAATTGTGCTAAATATCCATCCATAGAGAAAACTCCATCTGTTACAATAATTCTGTTTCTTTGCTCTTGAGATAATTTTAACTGCTCTTCCAAGCTTTTCATATCGTTATTTTTGTAGCGGAACCTTTTTGCCTTACATAAACGAACTCCATCAATAATAGATGCATGATTCAATTCATCAGAAATAATAGCATCTTCTTCATTAAAAAGAGGTTCAAAAACACCTCCATTTGCATCAAATGCTGCTGCATACAATATGGTATCTTCTGTTCCTAAAAAGTGGGAAATCTTCTGTTCCAAATCTTTATGAATATCTTGCGTACCACAAATAAAACGCACGGAAGACATACCATAACCATGTGTGTCTAGAGTGTCTTTTGCCGCTTGAATTACTTCATGGTGAGAAGACAAACCTAAATAGTTGTTGGCACAAAAATTCAGTACTTCCTCACCTGTACTTACTTTAATTAGTGTTCCTTGAGGATTCATAATCAGCCTTTCATCTTTGTATAAGCCTTCTTCTTTTATATTATTTAATTCCTTTTGTAATTGTTGTTGTAATTTACCGTACATAATTTTGAAAATTTTGGAGTAACAAAAGTACACAAATAAAAAAAGGAGGCAAAAGCCTCCTTCATATTATAAGAATACTAAAATCTAATTATCTGAATTATACTAATCCTTGTTCTAACATGGCATCCGCCACTTTTACAAATCCTGCAATATTAGCACCTTTTACATAATCTACATAATTACCTTCTGTTCCATATGTCACACAAGAAGTATGTATAGCCTTTATAATCTGTTTGAGCTTTGCATCTACCTCTTCTCTAGTCCAATTCATTCTTAATGAATTCTGACTCATCTCTAAGCCAGAAGTTGCAACGCCACCGGCATTAGACGCTTTCCCAGGAGCAAATAATATTTTTTCTTCTTGGAAAACTGCAATTGCCTCAGGTGTAGAAGGCATATTTGCCCCTTCCGAAACACATATACATCCATTAGAGACTAATGTTCTAGCCTCCTCTTCATTCAACTCATTTTGAGTAGCACAAGGAAGCGCAATATCACAATTTACTCCCCATGGTCTTCCTGCATGAAATTCACAACCATATTTATCTGCATATTCCTTTATTCTTCCTCTTTTTACATTTTTCAGCTCCATTACAAAAGCTAATTTATCCGCATCAATTCCGTCTGCATCATATACATAGCCAGAAGAATCTGAAAGTGTAACTACTTTAGCACCTAGTTCAGTAGCTTTCTCACAAGCGTATTGCGCTACATTCCCCGATCCTGAAATAGCAACTATTTTACCATTAAATGAATCCTCTTTTACTTCTAACATATTCTGAGCGAAATATACATTTCCATATCCTGTCGCTTCCGGACGAATTAAAGAACCTCCCCAAGTCATACCTTTTCCTGTTAACACTCCAGTAAACTCATTTCTAATTCTTTTGTACTGACCAAACATGTATCCAATCTCTCTACCTCCAACTCCTATATCTCCAGCAGGAACATCCGTGTTTGGACCGATATGCTTACATAATTCTGTCATAAAGGATTGGCAAAATTGCATTACTTCATTATCAGACCTTCCTTTAGGGTCAAAGTCAGAACCTCCTTTACCGCCTCCCATTGGAAGTGTAGTTAATGAATTTTTAAATACTTGTTCAAATGCTAAAAATTTAAGAATAGATAAATTTACAGATGGATGAAATCTTAGCCCTCCTTTGTACGGACCAATAGCAGAGTTAAACTCTATCCTATACCCTCTATTTACCTGAGTATTTCCATTATCATCTTTCCATGGCACTCTAAACATTATTACTCTCTCTGGCTCCACCATTCTTTCTAACAACATTTTGTTGTTATATTTAGGATTCTCCTCCAAAAAGGGAATAATTGCTTCGGCAACTTCTTCTACCGCCTGTAAAAACTCTCCTTCTCCCGCATTTTTAGCGGCAACTTCTTTTATAAAATCATGGATTTTTTGTTCCATTTTTCTTTGTATTTATTAAAAATTTGATTTCTGAATTTTAGACAAATGTATAGTATTTTTATAAAGTGTGTATTTTTTTAAAAATAAAAGTACCGATTACTTTAGAATTGGTTTTGATTTCAGTAAGCTACCTACTCGAAGAATTTTATTCAGTGTTTTTACGCTTTCTGAAAATACTGCTCCTGCAATACCACAATAGGCTACCAATTTTTTTCCAATCAAATCTCCAACCCTAGGAAGTAATGATAGCACCATTTAAAATCTTTTAGTATTGCTCACTTTTAAGGTGTCCTATTTTTTTTATCTTGCGAAAACTTTTTTGGGAAATATATGAAAAACTACACTTTATTTCTTCTTTGCTGTTATATCTGTTCTGTAAATTATGCCCAAACCATATCGGGAGTTGTGATGGATGAGGCAAGCTATGAAAATTTAATTGGCGTAAATATTATCACAGAAAACGGAAGTGGGACTGCAACTGATATACTAGGTAAATACACTCTAAAATTAGAGGCAGGAACACATCAAATTACTTTCCGTTACATTGGTTATAAAGATTTTATAAAAGATGTCACGCTTAAAAATGGAGATCACAAAACAATTGATGTTAAGCTACTAACTTCTACTGAGCAATTGAAAACCGTTGTGGTTTCTGCCGGAAAATTTGAGCAAAAATTGGAAGAGATTACTGTATCAATGGAAGTACTGAAACCTACACTTATAGAAAATAAAAATACCACTGATATTCAGACTGCAATGGATCAAGTGCCAGGTGTAAATATTACAGATGGCCAAGCTAATATAAGAGGGGGGAGTGGTTGGAGTTATGGAGCAGGAACCAGAGTGTTAGTGATGGTTGATGATATGCCTCTTATTTCTGGAGATGCTGGACAAGTCCAATGGAAACTGATTGCCACTGAGAACATTCATCAAATTGAAGTAATAAAAGGAGCTTCTTCTGCTTTATATGGTTCTTCTGCACTTAATGGAATAATAAATATCAGAACGGCTTTCCCTACTCAAAAAAGCATTAGCAAAAACAAATTGCCTGGCTATACCAAGATCAATACCCATTTCGGGTTAATCGACTTTCCAAAAAGAGAAAGCTTGAATTGGAATGGAGCAAAAAGAAGAGCATTTAAGGGGACAGAAATTTTTCATGCGAACAAAATAGGTAATTTAGGCATTACACTAGGAGCAAATATATATAAAGATGACGGATATAGGATGGGAGAAATAACAGACAGAAAGAGAATTAACTTTGGATTAAAGTTGAGAAATAAAAAAATAAGCGGCCTTAATTATGGTGTTAATGGAAATTTTTTATTTCAGCATACTGGATCTGTTATGATTTGGAAAAGCTTTGAAGAAGCATATATCCCTTTAAACAATGAAATTACAACTACCCGTGGAGATACATATAATATCGACCCCTTTATAACATATGGAAAAGGAAATAGCCGTCATTCGTTAAGAACAAGATATTTAAAAGTAGTCAATGATAACAGCACAAATGAAAAAGATAATAACCAAGATAATGAGTCAGAAATTTTTTATGCTGACTATCAATGGCAAAAAAATATAGAAAAATATAATTTAAGAATTACTAGTGGTATTACAAATGAAATTGTTAACGCTCGCTCTGACCTCTTCCAAGGAAATAATACAAGAAAAAACCACTCTTTTTACACGCAATTAGATAAAAAATGGGATAAATTAAACATATCATTAGGGGCAAGATATGAATACTTTAGTATTGACTCTGAAACAGATCATTTGCTAGATGGAGACACAATTAATCATATTGCTGCAGCAAAACCTGTTTTTAGAACAGGATTAAATTATCAACTCGCAGAATATACATATATTAGATCCTCTTGGGGTCAAGGTTATCGCTTTCCATCAATGGCTGAATTATTTATTTCTACTAATCAATCTGGACTTGAAATATACCCAAACCCCAATCTTAAACCTGAAAGCGGATGGAGTGCAGAAATAGGAATGAAACAGGGGGTAAGATTTGGAAATTGGTTAGGATATATAGATGTTGCAGGATTCTTAATGCAATATGATGATATGATGGAATTTACTTTAGGTCCATGGGGAAACCCTACCACTGATCCTCTTGTAGGATTCGGATTTAAATCAGTAAATGTAGGGGAAACACAAATCTCAGGTATAGAACTAAGCTTGAATGGGCAAGGAAAAATATCTGAAGAAATAAAAATTAATCTTCTTGGCGGATACACGTACATGAATCATAAGTCTCTTTCACCTAATGAAGTATATGCATATGGATATAGTCATGGGGAGGCCTATGACCAATCTATAACATATAATAATAGTAGTTCTGATTCCACAGTACTTAAATATCGATATAATCATATTGCAAAATTAGATTTAGAAATCGTTTACAAAAAAATATCCCTAGGAGGGAGTTTTAGATATAATAGCTTTATGAGTAATATAGACAAAATCTTTACAGAAGATTTAATTAACAATGGGATTCCAGGAACTTTTGATGGGATTCCGGGAATAAACGAAGCTAGAGAAAAATTTAAACATGGGGATTTTATTATTGATATGAGAGCTGGATACAGTCTTAATGACAAAATTCGGCTAGGGATAATTATTAATAATATGTTAAACAGAGAATATATGTCTAGACCAGCAGATATGGAGATACAAAGGACATTTGCTTTTCAATTAAGTGTAAAGTTATAATAAATGCATGTTTTAGGAATCATTCCTGCTAGGTACAACTCATTGCGATTTCCAGGAAAACCATTAGTAGATATTGGAGGAAAAAGCATGATTGAAAGGGTCTATAATCAGGCAAAAAAATGTAACTTACTTTCCGAACTTTATATAGCTACTGATGATAACAGGATTTTTTCTAAGGTCAGAAGTTTTGGAGGTAATGTAATAATGACAGGACAGTATAATTCTGGAACGGAAAGATGTTATGCTCTTTTTAAGCATTTGAAAAAAAAATTTGATGTTATAATTAATATTCAAGGTGATGAGCCTTTCATAAACCCTGAGCAAATTAGTCAGCTAGCTGATTGTTTTTTAGATAAAAATACTGCTATTGCGACTCTTGCTAAACAAATAAAAACAGCTGAGCAGTTACTCGATGAGAACATAGTGAAAGTAATGTTTGATAAGAATAATTTTGCATTAAATTTTAGTCGCCTAGCTACCACTCAACCAAAGAGTTTTGATGTAAAAAAATGGTTTGTCGTTAATAAATTTTACAAACACATAGGCATATATGGTTATAGTCCCAAAGCATTAGAAAAGATTTGCGAATTAGAACCTACAAAAAGAGAGCTTAGCGAAAGATTGGAGCAGTTAAGATGGCTTGAAAATGGCTATAAAATAAAAGTAGGTATTACCACGTTTGAAAGTATATCAGTAGATGTACCAAAAGATATTGAAAAATTAAAATTATAAAATTATTTTAAGTAATTTAGCATTTCAAATGAAACAACCAATAGCGCACTATATTTCCCACTTACTTTATTTGCACGATTGTGTAATTATACCAGGATTTGGAGGTTTTGTGGGCAAAAAAAAGTCAGCTTATATTCATCCTGTCTTAGGCATTATTTATCCGCCAAGCAAGGTCCTTTTATTCAATAAAAATCTTTCTGAAAATGATGGGCTATTAGCTACTCATATTACAAAAGAGGAAGGAATAGATTTGTATGAGGTCAGTATTTTAATTGAAGAATTTGTTCAAAAAATACAAAATGAGTTGGTAGAAAGAAGTGCTTTCAAACTGCAAAAAATCGGCACTTTTAGTAAAGGAAAAGAAGGAAACATTTCCTTTATGCAAGACAATAGTTATAATTATAATCTGGCTTCTTTTGGTATGCAAGCCAATCTTAAAAACAAAAAGTTAGAGCGCACTATAAAAGATGGGGAAAAAGGAGTTGTGAAAACTATAAAAGAGAAAGATTTTACCAAGACCCTCACAAGAGCAGCTGCTATTTTTATTCCACTTGTAGGGCTTTCATTAATTGGTATTACACAAGAAGAAAAAATCAATACTATTTATGGGCAGATGGCAAATTTGAATCCATTTAACAATACGAAAAAAACTGAAGTTGTAGTTGAGCAAATTGAAATAACTACTGAAGCGCCAGTTGTAGAAATTATTCAACCTATAGAAGCAGAAGAAATAGTCAATCCAGTCATTCCACAGCACCACGCTTATTATATTATTGCAGGTGCTTTTGCAGAACAAAAAAATGCAAACAAACTTTTGCAAAAACTAAAAAGATGGAATTATAATGCCAGCATTTTAGAGGGTGGTAATTTGATGCGCGTATCTTATAATTCATTCTCAAATAAAGAAGATGCTCTTCTGGCTTTGGCTGAAATCAGAAAAGAAAACAACTCAGCTTGGCTACTTACTAAGTAAATGATGAAAGCTAAAACCCCTAAGCAAAGTAGAGCAACACTCACTGAGATTGTGCTGCCTAACGACACAAATAATTTGAATAATTTGATGGGAGGACGCTTGTTGCATTGGATGGATATTGCAGCGGCAATTACCGCTCACAGACATTGCAATCGTACATGCGTTACTGCTTCAGTTAACAATGTTTCTTTTGAGCATCCTATTCCAAGAGGAAGTATTGTTACTTTGGAAGCCAACATTTCTCGTGCCTTTACCTCATCAATGGAGATTTTTATTGATGTGTGGATTGAAGATAGCTTATCCGGAGAGAAAACAAAATGCAATGAAGCTATTTACACCTTTGTTGCAGTTGATAGCATGGGGAAACCATCAAAAGTACCAGCAGTAAATCCTGAAACCGACTTACAGCAAAAACGGTATGATGGGGCACTAAGAAGAAGACAGCTTTCACTTATTTTGGCTGGAAAATTAAAGGCAAATGATGCCTCAGAATTAAAAGCGCTATTCGTCCAAGAATAGATTTTCATCAATTTTATTCATACAGTTAAAGTGTCCTTTTGGACACTTTTGAAATCCAATTTTTGTACACGGTCTGCAACTTAAATTTTTCACTTCTATTATTTTAGAATCAGGATTTGGTAAATATGGACTCATACCAAAATCCGGAATCGTATTGCCCCAAATCGAATGAATTTTCTTTTGAAATGCAGCAGCAATGTGCATCATTCCAGTATCGTGAGTGATGACTTGTTTTGCATTTTTTATAATAAAAGCCGACTGCCCAATACTATATTTTCCACAAGTATTTTCGGTATTTTTTGTTGCTGATACTATCTCCTGCCCATTTTTAGAATCTTCTTTCCCTCCAATCAGTATGATGTGCTGATTTGTATTTTTACAAATAGAGATTATCTTTTCGTTTGGTAATTTTTTGGTGTTATGCCTTCCTCCAATAGCAAAAACAACATATTCAGATGGCAAGTTTTCTACCTCATCTTTATCGCTTAGAAAAAATTCCAAGCCTAAATTATCATTGCTTACTCCTAAATGTTTAACAGTATCTAAATACCGATCTACTATATGGGTACTGGGCAGCATATTGATTTTGAAAGTTGTCATCAACCATTTTTGTAAATTCAATTTACTAAAACTTTTTGCTGGAATTTGCAATTTACTTTTCAAAAGCTGGGTACGGATATTATGGTGCAAATCAACAAGTAAATCAAATTTTTCCTTTTTTAATACATCAACAATCTCATTGATATTTTTTTCAATGGTATGCAACTTATCAATATTAGGATTGACTGATATTATAGTAGCATATTTTGAAAAGCTAAGGAAGTGCACCTCAGCATTTACTTGCTTTTTCAATACCCTAATAACTGGAGTAGTGAGTACAATATCGCCAATGGAAGAAAAACGAACAACTAATATTTTTAAGCGCTTTTGCATAGGCGTAAAACTAATTATTTTATTCTAATTTTGCGGATATGAATTTCATTGATACACATACACATCTTTTTTTAAAGCAATTTGAAAAGGACATTGACAATGTAATTGAGCATGCAATTGCTAATGGTGTTAATAAAATGTTGCTTCCTAATATCAGCTCAGAAACTACCACTCCTATGATAAAGTTGTGTAAAAAATACCCAAATAATTGCTTTCCTATGATGGGTTTACATCCTTGTGAGGTAAAAAAAGAATCCATGCAAAAACAGCTTTCACATGTGCAGCAGATGCTTGAAAAAGAAAAATTTGTTGCAGTAGGGGAAATTGGCTTGGATCTGTATTGGGACAAAACAACTTTAGATATTCAAAAAGCTGCCTTTGCCTTTCAAATTCAGTTAGCCAAACAACACAAATTGCCCATTGTTATTCATGTGCGAGAATCTTTTAATGAAGCCATTGAAATTGTAGAAGAATTGAATGATGAAACTTTAAGTGGCGTGTTTCATTGCTTTACTGGAAGTAAGGAAGATGCTAAAAGAATTATTGATTTGGAAAATTTTTATTTAGGAATAGGAGGAGTACTCACTTTCAAAAATGCTGGATTGGATAAAATGATTGAACAAATCAATTTGAGACATCTTATATTGGAAACGGACTCTCCTTATTTAGCGCCTGCCCCATTTAGAGGAAAAAGAAATGAAAGCAAATACATACTTAATATTGCTGAAAAACTAGCTGAAATAAAGAACCTTCACTTAGAAGAAGTTGCGACTATTAGCACACAAAACGCTAATAATTTATTTAAGATTTTTTAAAGAAGTCCAACAACAATTTTTTGATAATTTTGCAAAAATTTTTGGTGAGGTGGCCGAGTGGCTTAAGGCGCACGCTTGGAAAGCGTGTAAACGGGAAACTGTTTCGGGGGTTCGAATCCCTTCCTCACCGCAT